>ERZ1026850.644-NODE-644-length-20852-cov-4.615185_pt1 | contig 20852 bp, 19 predicted proteins | sample MGYA00380155_ERZ1026850 | MGnify/ENA primary metagenome ERZ1026850 (study PRJEB33269, sample SAMEA4719791) | human gut metagenome | biome: human-associated habitat; feature: organic feature; material: feces | place: Cameroon | collected 2013-10 ... | reverse complement strand
GATGGCTTTTGTGCTTAAGATCACCACGAACCGTGCCGACGATGGCGGCAGCGCTTCTGTGGGTCCGTCGGCAACCCTATCTAACGTTTATGAGTTTGAGGTCAATCCTTCCGTTCATGTGGAGCAACGTGTGGGAAAATGGTCGATGTTTCTGACCCCCGACTATTCGCTTCGCTCCATGCTCAACCGCGGCTCCAAGGGTCTCACCCACTATTATGAGAACGATGTGGTGCGACGCGAAACAACGATGATGCACATGAAGGTTAAGCCGTCGGTGGGTGTGACGGCCGGATTGGCGTACGACTTCGACAAGAACAATAACCTTTCGCTGAACCTCAGCGCCACCCATCAGGACAAGACGCTGTCCAACTCGACGCACAACGAGATACAGGAGGACGGCCAATTGACCAGCGTCACCGATGGTTATGTGGCCGACTATAGCAAGAGCAACTATTTTCAGGGGATGCTCAACTATTTTGGTACGCTGCCTGTGGTGACCCTGTTCGGCTCGTTAGACTATGCGTTCAAGGGATCGGACGGCAACATACAGCGTAACCAGACCGTGGGAGATAGCCAGCAATCCATGTTCCGGCAAGACAAGAAATCGTATTACCACCTGCTCAGCGCCAGCGTATCGGCCACGTGGAAATTATCGAAGGCCCACCGTGTTGTTACGTCGGTGAGTGTGGACGACTGGGACAACAATAACGACTACAGCCAACTGGCGGCACAAAGTCCCGACCGCTACCGCTACCTGTACAACGAGACCTCGTTCAGAGGGTCGTTGGGCTATGAGTTTAGGCAGGGCGCATGGGATTTGAGCATAGGCTCGCGCTACCTCAAATCGCACATGAAACCCCTCTTGGAGCAAGATGGTGAGGTGGCATCCTATAAGCGCAACGTCAACAAGTGGCTTCCCTATGCCATCCTTACCTACGTGTATAACCAGAAGCGGTACGAAACCATCACCCTGCAGTATGAACGTAGTTACAACTTCTCCAACCTCATAGCCATGGACCCGTCGGTGCAGTGGAAGTCGGAGTACAGCTACGAAAAGGGCAACCCCCACCTCAATCCTGGTTTTACCGATGAAGTGGCGTTGCAGATGCGCGTGCGTCAATTCAGTTTTCGCGCCAAATTTGTGAACACGCTTGAGCCAGGCCGTACCTACGATCTTGATGAGCAGGGCAACGAGGTCATCTCGGCGGCCAATGGCCTCCATTCGCAACGGTTGTTTTTCTACGTGAATTTCCCCTTGCTGCAAATCACGAGAAAGTGGAATGTCAGTTATTATTTAACTTACGATTGGCTGCGGTCGCGCTACGGACAGAATAAACAAATTGCGAGTCAGGTGACGGGCGGCTTCACGTCGATGGCTACGTTGCCAGGCGATTTCAGCCTGCAATGCTCAGCCATGCTCTGCAGCCCGCAGCGCTCGGTCTATTCCACCCAATACTATTTGGGTAATGCCGATGCGAGGGTGGGCAAATGGATGATGAATAACCACCTGTATGTGGGTGCAGGTTTGAGATATATGTTCAGTTCTCGTTCGTCTACGAAGACCGCCTTGTTCCGTTACGATAGTCGGCTCGACCGCCCCCTGTTCACTGCCTTCTTGTCGGTGCGCTACCGATTGGCGTGGGGCAACAAACGGGCGCGCGTCAATTCCAATAAGGTCATATCGACCGAGTCGATGCGTATGAACTGATAAAAGCCTTTTGGGGTACGCGCCACACTGCCCTTGGCGCGATACGTCCTGTTTGATATTTTGGTGCAAAAGTTGTGCGGCGTTTTTCGTTGAACCAGCCAACGGAACGGTCGTTTTTCCGTGCTCGCCGTAGCCAGTTTGCGTCGTGCGCTCACCGTTAGGCATCTTTCGTCTTGCGAGACCTGCCTAACCGCAGCTCGAAAGACCACGTTCCGCGACTCGAAAGACCATGTATCGTCCCTTGGTTAGGCATGTTTCGCAATGCGAAATGGCCAGCCAAGAAGGTTGAATTCTTTCCCGTCGCGGTAACTTGCTGACTGTTAGATAGTTATGTAATTGCGCTGAGAATGGCGTATTTCCGTCCAATCCTTCCGTCGTCGCCAACAATGCTGTAGATTCCAATATAGTTTGTTGCCATAATTCGCATTGCGCCCATCCTCCCAACCGTCCTTTCCAAGGCACGTTTTCTCGCCATGGCATAACCCGAACAAATCCGGATCGGGTCATTTGGCTTAACGAAAATTCGAAAAGAAAACCACAAACAAAATTTCTATACTTATGATCTTATTGGTAACCCGTTTTTATGAGAAGATAGTAGTCCAATGCTTCGCTATGTTTAATGATCATCCCCAATGACATGAAGGAATTGAATTTCTAAGTCTTTATGAAAGCCGTTGAAAAAAAGTCGAATAGATAAGCGAACTGATAATTTGATAGTAAAATATTGCTTTCTTTTATTTTTTTTATCAAAAACCTTTGTTTTTTATTTGTTTTCATTATATTTGCAATTGGTTTTTAACAATAAATACTCAAGCGTATGAAAAAGTTAATTCTTCTATTTTTGTTATGCTCTCTATCGTTTTCGGTATCGAGTTTTGCTCCGGTAAGTCAAATTGGTATGGTGTAAGCGGTGTATAACATCACCACATGCCTAATTGTGGCCATGTAGAGACCTATTAGAATTAAGAATTTCATGAAGGAGACGTTACTTTTTTTATTATGCTTGTGCGTGGGCGTGTTGCCGTCTTTCGCTCAAGACGACAACCTTACCGTGACAGGACGTGTTGTGGATGAGGCTGGTGCCAAGTTGGTGGGTGCCCATGTGCGGTTTTCCTCGATGGACGAAACGCCGAAGATGACCGATGTGGTGGTCGACACAGCAGGATATTTCGAGGTGAAGCTTCCGCTTAATTACTATACGATGCGCGTTACGTTTACGGGCTTTGCCCCATACGAGGCACGCGTTGAATGTTTAGGCAACATGGATTTGCCACCCATTGTGATGCGTGAGAGCAGCAGCGAACTGGCAGGTGTGGAGGTCACGGCCAAGCGCATTAGCTACAATGCAAGGGGATATGTGGCCAATATAGCCAATGATCAGCTGTTCAAAGGTGTGACACTGGTTGATGCCATGCGCATGTTGCCAGGCTTGTACCTGAAGGATGGCGAGTTTCAGGCTTACGGAGAGAACATAGGATCGGTGTTTGTCAACAATAAGCGCTTGATGTATACGGGCAGCGCCCTCGTGGGATATCTGCGCACCTTGCAGGCCAAGAACATCGTCTCTGTGCAAGTGCTCAATAGCACAGCCGACCCGTTGCTTACCGACAAGATGGCTTTTGTGCTTAAGATTACCACAAAGAGATATGAGGATGGTGGCAACGCCACCGTGGGCGCATCCGCCAAAGCATCGAATGTTTATGATTTCCAGGCCAAGCCCACGCTCAACATTCAGCAACGCATTGGCAAGTGGTCGATGTTTCTCTTGCCCGATTACACACCGCGATCGGTGCTCAACCGTGGGATGAAGAACACCACGCACCTCTACGAGTCGGACGAGGTGCGTAAAGAAACCCAAATGACGCACCTGAAGTTTAAGCCGACCTTGTGGCTAACAGGCGGCCTTTCGTATGAGATCGATAAAAACAATAATGTGTCGCTTAATGTAAGCGGTATGCACCAGAAACGGTCGCAGACAGCCGAAACACACAACGACGTCTTTGGGAACAGCTTGCAGACGGGAACGACGACCGGTTATGTGGGTGAGCGGCGCAAGATCAACCAGTTTGAAGGCATGGTAAACTATTATGGCGAGCTGCCCATTGCAACATTGTATGGCTCGTTGAATTACGCGTTTAAGGAAGACGATGGGCACACGAACCGTGACCAGACCCTTGCCAATGGACAGCAGAACCTGTTTAGGCAAGACAAGATGGCCTACTACCACCTGTTCTCCGGAAGTTTGTCGGCCACATGGAAATTAGCCAAAGCACATCAACTCATAACGTCGGCAAGTGTAACCAGTTGGGACAACAAGAGCCACTATTGCCTGCCGTTGGTCGATGGGGCGAACGCCTATCGTTACCTTTACAAGGAATCTTCGTTCGATGGCTCGTTGGGCTACGAGTATAGCAAAGGGGTGTGGGATGTGAATGTGGGAACACGTTACCTCAACTCGCGCATGAAGCCCGTGGTGGAACAAGGCGGCGTGTCGTCGTCTTATACGCGCGATGTGAGCAAGTTGCTGCCCTTCGCCACCATTACCTACATCTACGACCCCGAGTCGTACAAGACCCTAACCCTACAGTATGAGCGCAGCTACGACTTCTCGAACCTTATCGCCATGGATCCCTCAAACGCCTGGCGGTCCGAGTATTCGTACGACAAAGGCAACCCCAACCTTGCGCCGGGGTTTACGGATGAGATAGCCTTGCAAACACGTGTTGGCGGTTTCTCGTTAAGAAGCAAGTATGTAAATACGTTGGCCACCTCGCGTATCTACCAGTTGGACGACAATAAGAATGAGGTGATTTCGTACGACAACGGACTGCACCATCAGTACATCTTCCTCTATGTGGGATTCCCCATGCTGCAGCTCTCCGACAAGTGGCGCGTCAATTACCATTGCACGTATAAATGGTCGAAGGAAAGCTATGGCGGTGAGCGACGGGTGGCCAGCCAAGTGACAGGAGGATTCTTGTCGATGGCCACGTTGCCAGGCGACATCAGTTTGAGCTGCTCGGCCGAGCTGAACAGCCCGCAGCGGTCGTTGTATTCAGACCTTTATTACTTAGGAAACATAGACGGCAGTCTGGGTAAGTGGTTCCTGAAGAACAGATTGTATGTGGGTTTGAATTGCAGTTACACCTTCCTGACGCGCAGTAGGACGATGACACAACAGTTCCGTTATGACAGTAGGTTCGACCGTTCCATGTTCATGGCTACGCTATCGGCAAGCTATCAGCTTAAATGGGGTAACAAGCGGGCGCGCGTCAATGCCAATCGAGTGGTGTCGATCGAGTCGATGCGTATGAACTGACGTTACTGGCGGGGCTTGTCGGTGTAGTTGATGGAGGCGTCGACATCGCCATGCAGCGCATCGTCGAGGTCGTCCCAGCTCTGGAAGCCGGCAAAAAGGGCCAAGCGGTCCTTGGCCTCCTTCGACAACTTGCGCTTGCCTGTTACCAGCTCCCACAATTTCTTCAGCGAGTGGCTGCTCAGGTTGACGTGGTGCTTGGAGCAGATCTCGGAGACATTCTCGAAATCCTCAACCAACTCGTGGCGGGGATGCGCCATCTTCTTGCCAGCGATGGCGAAGAGGCTCTTTAAATCGCGTTTCATATTTTCATAACAGACTAATACCGCGTGCAAAGATACGAAAAGGGAGAAAAGTGGGAAAGCAAATGAGCAAAAAACTCGTTGTGGCTTTCTCACTTCTTCACTTTTTTGTAACTTTGCGCTAAGATTATACCCATCTTATCATAAAATGAAAGAATACGCACTTAAGTATGGTTGCAATCCCAACCAGAAACCCGCCCGTATCTACATGGAGAACGGCGAGCTCCCAGTAGAAGTGATTAACGGCCGTGCAGGCTACATCAACTTCCTCGACGCGCTCAACTCATGGCAGTTGGTCAAGGAGTTGCGCGAGGCCACAGGCCTGCCCGCAGCAGCCTCGTTCAAGCACGTCAGCCCAGCGGGCGCTGCCGTGGGACTGCCCCTGAGCGACACGCTCAAGAAGATCTACTTCGTGGATGATGTCGACTTTGAGCTCACACCACTGGCCACGGCCTATGCGCGCGCCCGCGGCGCCGACCGCATGTGCTCGTATGGCGAGTTCTGCGCCCTGAGCGACACCTGCGACGCCGCAACGGCACTGCTCATCAAGCGTGAGGTGTCGGACGGTGTCATCGCTCCCGACTACACACCCGAGGCGCTCGAGATCCTGAAGGCTAAGCGCAAGGGCACTTATTGCGTCATCAAGGTGGACCCCAGCTATGTGCCTGAGCCCATTGAGCGTAAGCAGGTGTTTGGCGTTACCTTTGAGCAGGGGCGCAACAATGTGGACCTTAGCGACCCCGCCCTCTTTGAGGATGTGCCCACAGCCAACAAGACGTTCACCCCCGAGGCGCTGCGCGACCTGAAGATTGCCCTTATCACGCTGAAGTACACACAGTCGAACTCGGTGTGCTACGTGAAGGACGGACAGGCCATCGGCATTGGCGCCGGACAGCAGAGCCGTGTGCACTGCACCCGTTTGGCTGGATCGAAGGCCGACGAGTGGTGGATGCGCCAGAACCCGAAGGTGCTCAACCTGCCGTTCAAGGATCACATCCGTCGTGCCGACCGCGACAACTGCATCAACGTGTATCTCTCGGAGGAGTGCGACGACGTGTTGCGTGATGGCGCATGGCAGCAGTTCTTCACTGAGCAGCCAGAGCCCTTCACCCGTGCCGAGCAGAAGGCTTGGATCGCCCAGAACACCGACGTGTGTGTGGGATCGGACGCCTTCTTCCCCTTCGGCGACAACATTGAGCGCGCTCACAAGAGCGGTGTGAAGTACATTGCACAGGCAGGTGGATCCATCCGCGACGACAATGTTATTGAGACATGCGACAAGTATGGCATGGCCATGGCCATGACGCACGTGAGACTGTTCCACCATTAATCTCACAGCACCCATTCATTACCCTAACTCCCCAAGTCTCTCCACGCAAGGAGAGACCTGGGGTTAACACCCTTTCTAATATGGATAATTTCGAAGAGATACTCATTCAAGGCATCAACTTCAGCGGCGGTTCGCGGGGCGCGAAAAAGGATGATGACGACAAGGTGAAGACCAAGGCCAAGAAAAAGAAATACATCACTGGTGCCCACGGCTCAGGGTCGGCCAAGCAAAAGGCCAAGTATCGCGAACAACGCGCCAACCGAAAGTCGCAGCAACGAAAGAAATAGGGCTGCGCAGACCCATTATGAGTGCCCTTTTCGACCGAAAGGCCGATTGGGAAATTGATAATTATCGCTAAACAGAGCGATAAAGTAGAATAAAGATAACGGTTTCTTATATTTTTCCATTACCTTTGCAGCAAATTGGTGTATAGCGCCGTTAGGGGCGCAAAGCGCCAAGAGATGATGGTTTATGAACTTTCGAATTAAGAAACTCGACATATTCATTGTCAGACAGTTTGGCCTCCTCTTTGTAGGAACATTCTTCATCTGCCAGTTTGTGCTGATGATGCAGTTCCTTTGGAGGTATATCAACGTGCTGATCGGCAAAGGACTATCCTTAGAGGTCATGGCCCAATTCCTGTGGTACATGGCCCTGATGCTTGTGCCACAAGCTTTGCCGTTGGCCATTCTCCTCAGTAGCCTCATTACCTTCGGAAACCTGGGTGAGAGCAGTGAGCTGACGGCCATCAAGTCGGCGGGCATATCGCTCATGCAGACCTTCCGGTCGCTCATCGTGGTGTCGATGCTCATCTGTGTGGGATCGTTCTATTTCCAAAACAACGTCGGACCAAACGCCAACCTGAAGATTACCCAACTGCTCATCTCCATGAAGCAGAAAAGTCCGGAGCTGGAGATTCCTGAAGGCATCTTCTACGACGGAATACCTAATAGCAACATCTATGTGCAGAAGAAGGACCTGAAGACGGGCAAGCTCTATGGCATCATGATCTATCGCATGACCAACAGCTTTGAGGACGCCGCCATCATCCTCGCCGACTCGGGCATGTTGCAGTCGACGGCCGAGAAGAAACACCTGTTGCTGACGCTGTGGAGCGGAGAGTGGTTTGAGAACATGCAATCGCAGGAGCTGTCGGGCAGCGCTTCGGTGCCCTACCGCCGTGAGAGCTTCATCGCCAAGCGGATCGTGCTCGACTTTGACGGCGATTTCAACATGGCAGACGCGGCGTCGCTCTCCAACGATGCGCGCGGTAAGAGCCTCGAACAGATTTACCATGCCATGGACTCGCTCAACCATACGTATGACAGTGTGGGACGCGCGTTCTACCAGGATGCGAAACGCCTTTACTACCAATCGCCTGTGATCGCGTCGAACGACTCGGCGAAGGCCGTGAAACGGGCACTGGCGAAAAACTTCGACTTCGACAAACTGGTGGAGAAGGAGAGCCGCGACAAGAAACGGCAAATGCTCGGCGACGCCATGTCGCGTGTGCAGAATGAGCTGAACGACCTGGAATTCAAGAGCATGATGACGAAAGACAACGACCGCCTGATACGCGAGCATGAGATAGAGGCCATCAATAAGTTCACATTGGCATTGCAATGCTTGCTGTTCTTCTTCATCGGTGCGCCGCTCGGAGCCATCATCCGCAAGGGAGGACTGGGCGTGCCCGTCATTGTGTCGGTCTTTGTGTTCATCGTTTACTACATCCTCGACAACGTGGGCTATCGCATGGCGCGCCAAGGCACGTGGGATGTGTGGTTCGGAAAGACGCTGGCGTTGGGCGTGCTTCTGCCTGCCGCGGTGTTTATCACCTATAAGGCATGCAAGGATTCGATGGTGTTTAACGCCGATCTGTGGCGCAGCGTGTTCATGAGGGCGTTGGGACTGCGAGAAAAACGGCATATCGCAGGCAAGGAAATTGTCATCCAGGAACCTGATTATCAGGCTGACGCAGCCCAACTGCGCCGCATCAGCGCCGTTGTGGCCAATTACGCACGCAAGCATAACCTGAAGTCGCCGCCCAATGTGGTGAAGGTGTTCTTTAAGTACGAGCCCGACCATGAGATAGAACGCATCAGTGAGCAACTGGAGAGCGTCATTGAGGACTTGGGCAATACGCGCGACCGACAGGTGATGCACGAGATCAACCACTACCCGGTGCTGGCGGTGAAAGCGCACACGAGACCTTTCGAGAAACCGTGGCTCAACGTGGCGTCGGCCATCTGCTTGCCACTCGGCGCGTTCTTCTACTGTCGTATGTGGCGTTTCCGCTTGCGACTGTACCGTGACCTGCAGGTGGTGAGAAATACCAACAGCAGCATCGCCAACTATGTGGAGAAACACTTGGTGGGGGGTGAGCGAGAAACCCAATGACATGAATCATAACGGCGGTGGGCCTCCCCATGGAGCCTCCGCCGGATGGATGAGAAACACTATAGGCCATCGGAACGAGAACTGAAAAACATATTATTCATATAATTAAGGTGAGGTGAGCCCATGGGCGAAATGCCGAAGCTGAGGCATGCTCAGGGCGCAGAACCGCCTGCCGACAACGGTAAAGAACGGCGAGCGCAGGCTAACCAACACCCGTATCACATGATATTATAATAAGGTATAAAATATGGCAGACTTTAAACTCAGTAGCATTGAAGATGCTCTCAAAGATTTCAAAGAGGGTAAGTTCGTTATCGTCGTCGACGATGAGGATCGCGAGAATGAAGGCGACCTGATCATTGCCGCCGAGAAAATCACCCCGGAGGATGTCAATTTCATGCTGAAGAATGCGCGTGGCGTGCTTTGTGCACCCATCACGCTGTCGAGGGCTGAGGAACTTGACTTACCTCATCAGGTATTGGACAACACGTCGATGTTGGGCACACCGTTCACCGTGACGGTCGATAAGCTCGAGGGATGCACCACGGGCGTGTCGACACACGACCGCGCCGCTACCATCCGCGCGCTTGCCGACCCGATGTCGACACCGCAGACCTTCGGACGCCCGGGTCACATCAACCCGCTTTATGCACAAGACAATGGTGTGCTACGACGCTCAGGACATACCGAGGCGGCCGTAGACCTCTGCAAACTGGCAGGACTCTATCCCGCTGGCGCGCTCATGGAGATCATGAACGATGACGGATCGATGGCGCGTATGCCCCAGTTGCAGGAAAAAGCTGCGGAGTGGGGAATGAAAATCATCACCATCAAAGACCTCATTGCTTATCGCCTGAAGAAGGAAAGCAGCATTGAGGTGGGCGATGAGGCCGACCTGCCCACCATTTACGGACATTTCCATCTCATTCCGTTCCGACAGAGCAACGGACTGGAGCATATGGCGCTCATCAAGGGCACATGGGAGGAGGATGAGCCTATCCTCGTGCGTGTGCACTCGTCTTGTGCCACTGGCGATATCCTTGGAAGTAAGCGCTGCGACTGTGGCGAGCAGTTGCACAAGGCCATGCAGATGATCGAGAAAGAGGGAAAGGGTGTCATCATCTATATGCAACAGGAAGGACGAGGCATCGGACTGATGAACAAGATCGCCGCCTACAAACTCCAGGAGGAAGGACTCGACACCGTTGATGCCAACGTGCATCTCGGATTCAAGCCCGATGAGCGCGATTATGGCTGTGGCGCGCAGATGTTGCGACACCTCGGGGTGCATAAGATGAGACTCATGACCAACAACCCCACCAAACGAGTGGGATTGGAAGCCTATGGCTTGGAAATCGTGGAGAACGTGCCCATTGAGGTGGCTGCAAACAAATACGATGTGGAGTATCTCCGGACCAAGCGCGACCGCATGGGGCACCTCTTACATCTCAAATAAGAGGCAATAAGTTACAAAGTGGATAAAAAGTGGCATCGCGTCATAAAATTAAGGCGGAAAGTTTCCGTTTCTATGAATAATATGCTACTTTTGCACAAAAGGTGTATTGATAAATATTAATTGGTTATTATGGCACAATTATCAGATCGACTCAACCGCCTGGCTCCATCGGCCACGCTGGCTATGTCGCAGAAGAGTAATGAGATGAAGGCACAAGGTGTCGACGTGATTAACATGAGCGTCGGTGAACCCGATTTCAACACGCCTGATCATATCAAGGAGGCTGGAAAGAAAGCTATCGACGACAACTTCTCGAAGTATTCGCCAGTTCCGGGATATATGGATTTGCGCGAGGCAATCGTTGAAAAACTGAAGAAAGAGAACGGTCTCGACTATACAACGAATGAGGTGATCGCAGGAACAGGTGGCAAGCAGGGTGTGTGCAATACCATCCTGGCCTTGGTAAACCCTGGAGATGAGGTCATCATTCCCGCACCTTATTGGGTTAGCTATCCGCAGATGGCTAAGTTGGCAGGTGGCACGCCGGTCATCGTGCGCGCCGGATTTGAACAAGACTTCAAGATGACCGCCGAACAGTTGGAGGCTGCCATCACGCCCAAGACCAAGATGCTCATCCTCTGCTCGCCCAGCAACCCTACGGGAAGCGTTTATTCGCAGGAGGAGTTGAACGCCTTGGCTGAGGTCATCCTCAAGCACGAGGACATCTTCGTGTTGTCGGATGAGATATACGAGCATATCAATTATGTGGGCAAGGCCGCAAGCATCGCCAGCTATCCCGGCATGAAGGAGCGCACCATCATCTGTAATGGCGTGAGCAAGGCGTATGCCATGACGGGTTGGCGACTGGGTTGGGTGGCCGCTCCGGCATGGATTGTAAAGGGCATCAACAAGTTGCAGGGACAATACACCAGCGGCACTTGTGACGTGAGCCAGAAGGCTGCCGTGGCCGCCTATTTGGCAAGTCAGGACTGCGTGGAGCAGATGCGCGTGGCCTTTGAGCGCCGCCGCGACCTCATCGTGAAGCTCGCTAAGGACATTCCCGGACTTGAGGTCAATGTTCCCCAGGGTGCGTTCTATCTCTTCCCCAAGTGCAGCAGCTTCTTCGGCAAGAGCGATGGCGAGACTGTGATCAACAATTCCACCGATTTCGCCATGTATATCCTTGAAAAAGCGCACGTTGCGACGGTAGGTGGCGATGCTTTCGGCGACCCCGATTGCTTCCGCATGAGCTACGCCACAAGCGACGATAACATCCGCGAGGCGATGCGACGCATCAAAGAGGTTCTTGTCGTGTTGAAATAAAATTGTGTTAAAAGTTAATAAATTCGCACAAAGTCACTTGTAATTTGCTATCTTTGCGAAAGATTTCCTTCGGCAGATGGTGCTTAGAGCGCATTGTCGAGGGGCTTTGGGGTGAATATAATAAGAACCTAAATTACTTCGGACATAACTTAAATTTATCAATAATCAAAATTAATTCATTAAATTATGGCAACTACACAAAAAGCCGCAGCCCCCAAGGCTGCTAAGAAGTCTGAGGGCTTCACTGGTATCAGAGGCGCATTCTGGATCATCGTTGTATGCTTCGTTGCTGCTATCTGCATCTTCAATTTCGTCCTTGGTGACGGCGCTAACTTCCAGGGTGGCGACAACGCCAACGCTCCTGTGAACATGCTCGGTACAATCTTCAAGGGTGGATACGTTGTGCCTATCATCCACACGCTGTTGCTCACCGTGCTCTGCCTCGCTGTAGAGCGCTACCTGGCTCTGAAGACCGCTTTCGGTAAGCAGCCCCTCACCAAGTTCGTGCAGAACATCAAGGCTGCCTTGAAGGCCAATGATTTCGCTAAGGCTGAGGACCTCTGCAACAAGATGAAGGGTTCTGTAGCCAACGTAGTGCTGGCTTCTCTCCGCGCTTACAAGGACATGGAGAGCGGTGCCAACGTTTCTCTGAAGAAGAGCCAGAAGGTCGCTAAGATCCAGCAGGCTCACGAGGAGGCCACTCAGCTCGAGATGCCTACTCTGCAGATGAACCTCCCGATCATCGCCACTATCGTTACTCTTGGTACTCTTACTGGTCTGCTCGGTACTGTGACGGGTATGATCCGTTCGTTCCAGGCTCTGGCTGCTGGTGGTGGTGGTGACTCACTCGCCCTGTCTACTGGTATTTCTGAGGCTCTGATCAACACTGCTTTCGGTATCGCTACTTCTTGGTGCGCTGTTATCGCCTATAACTTCTTCACCAACAAGATCGATAAGTTGACATATGCACTTGACGAGGTAGGTTATTCAATCGCACAGACATACGAAGCCAGCCACGCAGATGAGGCTTAATTTTTGCTAACCCTTTAAAAATTTATCGCTATGGGTAAAGTAAAAATTAAGAAAGCAGACGTCTGGATCGATATGACTCCTATGTCCGACGTGATGGTGCTTTTGCTGACATTCTTCATGTTGACATCAACATTTACGAAGAGCGAGCCAGTGAAAGTGGAAACGCCGGGATCTGTGTCTGAGATTAAAGTTCCAGATAAGAATGTCCTGAATGTCCTTGTCGGTAATGACGGCAAGATTTTCATGAACATGGACAAGGTGTCGGATGTGCAGGTCGTCCTCGACGATGTTACCGGACAGTTCGGTATCTCGCTGACTGCCGCCCAGCGCGCCAAGTTCCTTGACGACCCCATGTGGGGTGTTCCAATGAGCGAGCTCGAGGGGTATCTGAATCTGAGTAAGTCAGATATGCCTGAGGCTATCAAGAAGTATGGTATCCCAACGGACTCTGTTCCTGGTAAGGAGGGCGAGGCTGCCATGAGCGAATTCCAGCTGTGGGTGAAGGCCGCACATCAGGCTAACCCCGAAGCTAAGATCGCTATCAAGGCCGACGTCAAGACACCGTACAAGGTAGTGAAGAAGCTCATGTCGGAGCTCCAGGACATGAATGAGAACCGTTACTATTTGATTACTCAATATAAGAAAGCGGAGGACGAATAAATGTCAGCAGGAAAAAGCAAACAGAAGAAGATGAACGTCCGCGTAGACTTTACGCCTATGGTGGACATGATGATGCTTCTTATCACGTTCTTCATGCTCTGTACGTCTTTGGCTAAGCCGCAGACTATGGAATTGAGTATGCCAAGTAACGATAAGAACTTGCAGGATCAGGATAGGACCGTGACAAAGGAATCGTACACCGTTACGATTTATTGCTGCGCAAATAACCAGATCTATTATGTTGCTGGACTGATTAAGCCCGAGAAGCCCGAGTGCTTGCAAAAGACTACTTGGGGAAGCAAGGGTATCCGTCAGGTCCTGATCAACCACGTCACTGAGGATGGAACCTCTCCTGTGCAGGATGTCATGAAGGCCAAGCAGGCTCTCGATGACCAGCGCACAAAGCTTGAGAGTGAGGGTAAGAAGATGGACGATTCAACCTATAACGCCTCCTTGGCTAAGATCAAGGCCGGTAATATCGGTGGTAAGAAGATCCAGACAATGACCGTCATCATCAAGGCTACGGACAATGCTACCTACAAGAACTTGGTTGACGCTCTCGATGAAATGCAGATTTGCAGCATTGGTAAGTATGTGATTGATAAGATGAATGCCGACGATGAGGCTCTTCTCAAGAAGAACAACGTCAAGGAGTAAGTCAAAGGTCTAAATCATTAATAGTTTAAGAAAATGGCAAACATTGATTTAACAACGAACGGTTGGACCGATCTTGTCTTTGAAGGACGTAATAAGGAATACGGCGCATATAAGCTCCGTAGACAAACTCCTAGGAGAAACATCTATGCAATCGTTATCATTGCGATCATCGCTTTGGTCCTTATCGGTGTCTATGTGGCTAAAACAGCTTACGACCAGTACCAACTGAACCACCAGAAGAACGAACAGGTTACTGAGATCTCGCAGATCAACCAGCCTAAGAAGAAGGCTGAGGTGAAGCGTAAGGAGATCCAAATTCCTGAGAAGAAACAAGAGGTGGTTAAGGAGGTTAAGTCTTCTATCAAGTTTACGGCTCCTGTTATCAAGAAGGATAACGAGGTGAAGCCCGAGGATGAGATGAAGACCCAGGAGGAGTTGATGCAGACCACTACAGCCATCGGTGCTTTGGACGTTAAGGGTAACAGTGAGACTGGTGAGGTGCTGAAGGTGACACAGCGTGTTGCCGATGAGCCTATCGCCGCTCCGAAGCCCGAAGTAGAGAATAAGGTCTTTGAGGTCGTTGAGCAGCAGGCTTCGTTCCCTGGTGGTGATGCCGCCCTGTTCAGATACCTGAACGATAACATCAAGTACCCTGCAGTGGCTCAGGAAAATGGTATTCAAGGCCGTGTTACCGTATCGTTCGTCGTTGAGCGTGATGGCTCAATCACTGACGTGAAGGTGGAGCGTGGCGTTGACCCGTCTCTTGACCGCGAGGCTACTCGTGTCGTGAAATCTATGCCTCACTGGATTCCTGGTAAGCAGAACGGTAATGTCGTTCGCTCACGTTTCAGACTTCCTGTGACCTTCAGACTCAGCAACTAATTGTATGAAGAAATCAACATCTTACTTTTTCGTAGGATTAACACTGTTCGCCGGTCTTTGCTTTTCTTGTTCTGATAACAAGAAGGGCAAAGACGGTCGAACTGATACTTACTCATCAGGGGCGATCTCTTTCGTCTCTGATGAAAGTTTTAGTCCCATTATTGAGGAAGAGCGTACGGTCTTCCAATTCGATTATCCCCAAGCTAGGGTTACTCCTGTGTATACCAACGAGTCGGATGCTATCAATCGTCTTTTGGATGGCAAGGCTTGGCTGGCTTTTGCTGCTCGTGACTTCAAAGCGTCTGAGCTTCAAAACTTGCAGGCAAGGAACTTTAGGCCTGTGTCGATCAAGGTGGCTTACGACGCCTTGGCCTTCATTGTGAACAAGGCCAGTAGCGACACAATTATTTCTGTTCAGGACATCAGGAATGTTATGAGAGGAAAGGCCACTAAGTGGAGCGACATTTCCAATGGAGCATCAAGTGGCACCATCACAGTTGTATTCGACAATGCTAAGTCGAGCACAGTCCATTACGTTGAAGATTCCATACTTGGCGGTAAGCCGATCACCAATCCCAATGTGGCTGCGGTGAACAAGACTGCCGAGGTGATTAAATATGTTGAGGAAAACCCTGGTGCGATAGGTGTTATTGGTAACAATTGGCTTAACGATAAGCACGATTCTACCAATCTCACTTTCAATAAAAACATTCGCGTCATGCGGGTCAGCAAGGTTCATCCCGCCTCACCGGCGAGCAGCAGGTTGCCTTACCAATATTATATCTATAATGGTGAATATCCTCTCGTGAGAACCATCTATGCGCTACTGAATGATCCGCGCCGTGGCTTGCCTTGGGGCTTCGCTCACTTCATTGAGGGGCCAAAGGGTCAGCGCATCGTGATGAAGGCTGGTTTGCTTCCCGTTTTGGGTCAGATCAATGTGCGGGATGTTAATGTAAGTCAATAAATAAAACTTTTGGTCTCATTCATCGTCTGCTTTATAAAGAAACCATTATTTAAAAGTCAGACAAGAGAGAATAAGAATTTTTGAGAACAACAACCCCATTAACGTTTAGAATTATGAAGACTATTAAATATGTATTGATGGGTGCTTTGCTGTTTGGTGCAGCAGCCCCTGGTATGGCTCAAGACGACAACAAGGCCGTTATCGAGCAGGTAGTGAGTGTTATCAAGGCCAAGCCCGCAAATCTCAGCGATCAGGTGAAGGACTTTGGCAAGAAGTACAAGAAAAACACAGAGGTTCTCTTGGCCATTGGACGTGCATTCTTGGAGCAGAAGGATCTCGTAAATGCTCGTGATTTCGCAGAGCGTGCTTTGGCTCGCGACAACAAGAACGCACATGTATGGTTGCTGAAGGGTGATATTGCTGTTAGTGATAACAATGGCGGTGACGCTGCTGTTGCTTATCAGAACGCCATCTATTTTGACCCGAAGGAACCCGATGGTTATTATAAGTATGCGATGGTTCAGCGTGGTGTTGACCCTGCTGGTGCCGCCCAGGTGCTTGAGGATCTTCGCCAACAGCGCCCCGACTATCCTGTTGATCAGTTGATTGGTCATATTTTCTTCAATGCACAGGACTACCAGAAGGCTGCTGACGCTTTTGCTAAGGTGTCTGATGTTACTAAGATGAAGCCTGAGTACATCACTGAGTATGCTACTGCTACTTGGTTGCTCGGTCATCGCGAGCAGAGTATTGAGGTTTGTAAGGCTGGCCTCTCAGTAAATCCTCGTAAGGCTGCTTGGAACCGTATCGCTTTCTACGACTATACTGACTTGAAGAAGACGGATGAGGCTTTGGCTTATGCCGACAAACTTTTCAATGCCAGCGATTCTGCCCACTTCATTGCAGAGGACTATACATATCATGGTACAGCCTTGCTGCAGGCTAAGCGTTGGGATGATGCTATTCATGCTTTTGAGAAGGCTTTGGAGCTTAATGAGGGCAACAATAAGCAGAAGAGCATCATCAACAAGAACCTCTCTGACGTGTATCTGCAGAAGGGTGATTTCGATAATGCCGTCGCTTATTTTGAGAAAAGTATGGAAGGCTCTGAGAAGCCGACTATGGATCAGCTCGACAACCTTGGCTCACTTTATGCCGATATTGCCTCTAAGAAATTGAAGGCTGAGGATAAGGCGGGTTCTGATGAGGCTTTCCGCAAAGCTGATGGTGTTTATGCTCGCATGCTGGAGTTGTATCCCAACTACGCCAACTATTGCAATTACATGCGTGGTCAGGTTAACGCCAACCTCGATCCCGATAGCAAGGAAGGTCTTGCCAAGCCTTATTATGAGGCGCTTGCCACCTCGTTGGAGGCAAAAGCTGAGAAGCAGTCAAGCGAGATCGCCATGTTGAAGCAGGCTTACCTGTACCTTATCGTTTACGATTTCAATGTGCTTCAGGACAAGGCTGCCGCTAAGGCTGTTTCTGAGAAACTCCTGGCCGTAGACCCTGAGAACGCTGTGGCTAAGCAAGTGATGGCTATGTAATTTCGTTATCATGGCGGCTTCAAATGGTTGCTACTCAATAATATGAGCGGGGTGCATCTCTAATGATGAGAGATGCACCCCGCTTTCATTTTTTGATAGTGTAGGGAATCTTCTTGGTCTTATTGCACTCGCAAGGCTTGCACGTTACCGATTGGTTTTCGCAATCGTAGGGTATCTTCCTGTTTCTTTAGCACTCACAAGAGAGCCAGCCAGTGAACAATGTACTGTTAGCCTTTTACAAACCTGAGAACCTCAGGGCTTATGCTGAACGATGTGAAATGGAAGGCAAAACAAAAGCCCAACCTGAAACCAGGCTGGGCTATATGTCTTTCTGATGATTGCTTATCAGAACTTACTCGGCGAGGCTGATTGCCTCGTTCGGGCATACAGAAGCGCAAGTACCGCACTCTGTGCACTCGTCAGGATTGATTTTGTAGATGTCGCCCTCAGAGATAGCGCCAACGGGGCACTCATCGATACATGTACCGCAAGCAACGCAGTCATTACTAATTACGTAAGCCATAATAATAAAATGTTTATTGTTAATACTGTTTTGTTAATTTGCAATCGTTCGACAACCTTTGCTGTTGTCTTTTTATTGTTTTGCAAAGATAGTCAATTTCCTCATAATACCTACAAATGATGAAGTTTTTTTTTGCGATTTAACATTCGCTACTAAAAAATGAGGGTAGGCCGTTTGCCAAACAATAAATTGCGTGCTGCGTGCGTTATTCCTTATATGAAGCGAATATTGTGCCTTTTTATGCTCTCCCTGCTTGTGATTCGCGTGGCGTGTGGGCAGGAGCGTACGGTTGAGAACCGACCGTATACCGATTTGCGTAAGTTCCATTTCGGCATTCTTGTTGGTACCCATTTACAGGACCTTGAGTTCAACAATGTGGGTCCACAGCTCATTACCAATGCCGATGGCACCCAGCAGCAATATGTGATCACCTGCGACCAAGACCGTTGGGATGACGGTTTCAATGTGGGTGTGTTGGGTGAGCTGCGCCTTAATCGCACCTTCCAGTTTCGCATCGCTCCGGCCATGTATTTCGGAACCCGTCACATCTCGTTTCATAATATGGACACCAGCGCCCCCGACTCTATGTTGGCCCGCAACCAGACGTTGAAGACCGCCTATTTCTCATGTGCCCTTGATCTAATTGCTGCTTCGGCCCGTTTCAATAACCATCGTCCATACGTAATGGTGGGTCTTAATCCCGTCATTAACTTGAGCGGCTCTAATGACGATTACCTAAAACTCAAGCGTTACGACCTTTTCCTGGAGGCCGGCATCGGTTGCGACTTTTACCTGCCTTTCTTCAAGGTCAGACCTGAGTTGAAGTTCATGTACGGCCTCACAAACAGTCTCGACACCGATCACGACTCACAGATTCGCGACCGTTCGATGTTGCCCTATGCCATGTCGGTTAATAAGGCTCGATCGAAGATGATAGCGCTGACCTTCTATTTCGAGTAACCCGCTTGCGAGTTCTTTCCGAGGACTTTTCGGTAGGCTTGTATGATGGGGTCGGTGCCCTCTGCATCCATCCGCTTAAAGATCTTCTCCAATTTTTTCGTCTGTTTCTTGATGCGTCGCAATCGAGGGTCCACAGTGTCTGCCATACTGAAGTTGATTCCCCTGATGGGGTTTCGCAGTTCAAACTCCTTCCGGGCCTCTTTTGTCCATCGCTTCACACTCTCTGTGAGTTGTTTGTTGCGATATACGCCGTGCACCACAATCTCTCCGATGTTGTTGTAGTCCTGCATCAGCGGGATGGAGTCGGCAGTAAGTGAGGCCGGAATGGCCAACGACACATAGCCAGTCGCACTGATGTGCAGTGTGTCGAAGCGCTCGGGGATGAACGCCTCGCCAAGAATTGTCGACGCCTCCGCTTCCTTGTGGTCCACCCACACCAATGCGTCCCTCACGGGCTCGTTTCGCTCAGGGTCGTAAACGGTGATGCACCGTTGAGCTTGCGCAGCCATGGAAGAGGCCAGCAGCGTTATGATGATCCATGATTTCTTCATGTTTCTTTTCGTCTATGTGATGTTGTTTGTAAGCAATTACAAAGGTAATGCAATTTGCATAGAGTGCGAAACGATTTATCCCATTTCTTTTTCCTCCATTCGTTCATTAGCTTTTCCCCAAAATCGTTCATTAGCTTTTCATCTTGTTTGTGTTTGCTTTGAGCGAGTCGAGACAGTTGCACCCAAAGCTACTGGCTAAGTCGTAACGACCGTGAAAACTGACGCCGAGAGAAACGATTGTTAGAGATGAAAGGGCCCAATAACATCCCAATAATCTCCTTGTTTCAGTTTAATAGCCGATTTTTCGGTAACCTTAATCAATCCTTATAATTGCTACAAATGCCTGCGCCTAACTTGACTTGTGACATTTTAACGTTTCAAAAACAACGAAATTGCTCAATTATTAGGCATGGTTTGTCTAAAAATGATTAACTTTGCAGCCTAATCGAATAACGTACGTATTTACATGGCTGAAACAAAGAAGATCAAGACTGCGCTTATCTCAGTCTTCCACAAGGATGGATTGGAGGAAATCCTTGCCAAGTTACATGAAGAGGGTGTTGCTTTCCTGAGCACAGGTGGCACACAGAAGTTTATTGAGGGTTTGGGTTATCCTTGCCAGAAGGTAGAAGACGTAACCACCTATCCTTCTATTTTGGGTGGTCGTGTGAAGACCCTTCACCCGAAGATTTTTGGAGGAATCCTTGCTCGACGCGACAATGAGGGCGACCAGCAGCAGATGGCCGAGTACGATATTCCTTCTATCGATTTGGTCATTGTCGACCTTTACCCGTTTGAGCAGACCGTGGCCAGTGGAGCCTCTGATGCCGACATCATCGAGAAGATCGATATTGGTGGCATTTCTCTCATCCGTGCAGGAGCCAAGAATTTCAAAGATGTGGTTATCGTGCCCAGCAAGGCCGAGTATGGCATGTTGCTCGATGTGCTGAAGGCTAAGGGCGCACAGACCGATTTGGAGGATCGCAAGCAGTTCGCAGAGCGTGCTTTTGGCGTCAGCAGTCATTACGACACTGCCATCCACAATTGGTTTGCTAAGTAGTTTCGGGCACAGAACTTAATAAAGAACATGGGATTTTTTTCATTTATTCAAGAGATCGCTATGGATCTCGGTACCGCCAACACCATCATCATCAGCGATGACAAGATTGTTGTTGACGAACCGTCAGTGGTAGCCTTGGATCGCCGCACCGACAAGATGATTGCTGTGGGTGAGAAGGCTA
>ERZ1026850.643-NODE-643-length-20871-cov-5.968390_pt1 | contig 20871 bp, 21 predicted proteins | sample MGYA00380155_ERZ1026850 | MGnify/ENA primary metagenome ERZ1026850 (study PRJEB33269, sample SAMEA4719791) | human gut metagenome | biome: human-associated habitat; feature: organic feature; material: feces | place: Cameroon | collected 2013-10 ... | reverse complement strand
CAGCACGTCCGGCATATGGCAGGCAGCGGAGGTATCTAAAATGACGATATCCATTCTGCCCGCATCCATACCGCCGGTTTTATCGGCAGGCGGCGCTGTACATACCGTTTTGGCGGCAGATTTCTCCTGCACCTCCAGAACTGTCGTATACAGGTAACCGGCATTCAGCGCCACCGCTTCGCCGGGCTCTAAATATACCAGCAGACCGTATTTTTCCTGCATATGCCGTATGGCTTCTTCCAGCGCCAGTACATCATAATCCGCTCTGGTAATATGGTGACCGCCTCCGAAATTTATCCATTTTTTCCCGGCAAAATAATGCCCGAATTTTTCTTCCACCGCTTTCAGTGTCACAAGCAGGGCATCCGCGTTCTGCTCACAGAGGGTATGGAAATGAAAACCATCCAAAAGGCTTAAAAGTACCGGTTCCTGTTCATATGCCTGCTGCCATTCGGCAAGCGTCACTCCCAGTCGGCTGCCGGGTGCACAGGGGTCATAAATAGCATGCCCTTCCTGAGTGGATTTCTCCGGATTAATGCGAAGTCCCACCTGAAGTCCCGCCATCTTTGCTCTCTCCCCGAATTTTTTCAACTGTTTTACCGAGTTAAATACAATGTGGTCGCAGATTTCACAGATTTCGGCAAAGTCCTTTTCCTGAAACGCCGGAGAAAAAATATGGTTTTCCATGTGCTCTGGCATCTCTTCTTTGCAGAGCTTTGCCTCGTAAAGCCCGCTGGCGGTGGCGCCTGCCAGATAACTGCCGATAAGCGGGTATGTCCGGTAAGCGCTGAAGGCCTTCTGTGCCAAAAGAATGCGGCAGCCGGTCCGGTCGGATACACCCTTTAATATTTCTAAATTTTCCTTCAGCCTGTCCATGTCAATCACATAGCAGGGAGTCTGTAATTCCTGTTCTCTCATCCCATCCGCCTTTCCAAAGTCACTGTCTGTTTCTGTCCGCATTTCCCGGCATTGTGTTACGGTACCAGCACCGGATTTTCATCCACTACCCAGGGAAGTCCCCATTTGTTCAGGGCTTCCATGTAAGGGTCGGGATCAAATTCTTCCACATTGAACACGCCGGGCTTTTTCCACTGTCCCGTAAGTACCATCATGGTGCCAATCATGGCGGGCACACCGGTGGTGTAGGAAATCGCCTGGGAACCCACTTCCTTATAGCATTCCTGATGGTCGCACACATTGTAAATATAAATGGATTTCTCCACGCCGTCCTTCACGCCGGTGAAAATACAGCCGATATTGGTTTTTCCTACGGTGCGGGGTCCCAAGGATGCCGGGTCGGGCAGCAGCGCCTTCAAAAACTGGATGGGTACGATTTCCCTTCCTTCGTACATCACCGGGTCCGTGCGCAGCATGCCCACATTTTCCAGACACTTCATATGGGTAAGATAGCTCTGTCCGAAGGTCATAAAGAAACGGATGCGCTTTACACCGGGAATGTTTTCCGCCAGAGACTCAATTTCTTCGTGATGCAGTAAATACATATCCTTCATTCCCACGCCGTCAAAGTTGTACTCTCTCTTGATTTCCATGGGCTCGGTTTCCACCCAGTGGCCGTTTTCCCAGTAAGAACCGTTTGCGGAAACCTCGCGGAGATTGATTTCCGGGTTAAAGTTGGTGGCAAAGGGATAGCCATGGTCGCCGCCGTTGCAGTCCAAAATGTCGATGTAGTGGATTTCGTCAAAATAATGCTTTAAGGCATAAGCGGAAAATACGCTGGTTACACCGGGGTCAAAGCCGGTTCCCAAAAGACCGGTAATGCCCGCTTCTTCAAATTTCTTGCGGTATGCCCACTGCCAGGAATAGTCGAAATAAGCCGTAAATCCTTTTTCCTTGCAGCGTTCCTCGTAAATTTTACGCCATGCGGGGTCATTGGTATCCTCTGCTTCGTAGTTGGCGGTGTCCACATAGTCCACGCCGGTCTTCAGGCAGGCATCCATGATGGTTAAATCCTGGTAAGGAAGCGCTAAATTCAGCACAATGTCCGGCTTCACCCGGTTAATCAGAGCCACCAGCTCCTCCACATTGTCCGCATCCACCTGTGCCGTGGAAACAACCGCTTTGGTCTTTCCTTTTAATTTTTCTGCCAGCGCATCGCACTTGCTTACGGTACGGGAGGCGATGACGATTTCGTCAAACACAGTGTCATTCTGTGCACATTTCTGAATAGCGACGCCCGCTACGCCGCCGCAGCCGATTACTAAAACTTTACCCATTTTTACTCTCCTTTTCTGTTTTTACTAAGCAGCGCCAGCAAGAATTCCCTGACTACCTTGCATGCCACCGCCGTAGAAGCCCCGCTGTTGTCCAGCATGGGATTTAATTCGTTTACATCGCAGCCCACAACGTGCAGGCCACCGCATACTTCCCGGATTGCCTGCAAAAGCTCCGTGAAAGTGACTCCGCCTGCCTCCGGGGTGCCGGTTCCCGGGAATATGGACACATCCAGTACGTCCAAATCAATGGTAAAATACACCGGTCTGTCCCCGATTTTTTTCACCGCCTCCTGCAGATTGTTTAAGTCGAAGGGATGCAAAAACGTGTGTCCTTCCCTTGCCCAGACAAATTCGCTGCGGTCCCCGGAACGGATGCCGAACTGGAAAATCCGTCCGTCTCCCACGTAGTCATGGCATCTGCGGATGACGCAGGCATGGGAAAGCGGCTCTCCCAAATAATCTTCCCGCAAATCCGTGTGGGCATCGAAATGCACAATGCAGACATCCGGATATTTTTTATATACTTCCCTGAAAGTGCCAAGGGTGACCAGATGCTCCCCGCCTATCATGAACGGCACCTTGCCGTCCTCTAAAATCGTGGCTGTCCGCTCCGAAATTGCCTGCAGGGCTTTTTCACTGTTTCCCATGCAAAGCTCAATGTCACCGCTGTCAAACACCCGGTAATCCGTCAGGTCTTCGTCCTGATAGGGGCTGTAGGTTTCCAGTCCGTAGGACTCACTCCGTATGGCTTTGCTTCCGAAGCGGGTGCCCGGGCGATAAGACGTGGTGGAATCGAAGGGCGCTCCGAAGAGGACAACTTCCGCTTCTTCGTACTCCGCATCACAGCCGATAAAAGTTTCGATATTCTGTTGCAGCATGTTATTCTCCTTTTCCGATTCCGGCGCCGTTTGCCGGAAATCCACTGTGTCCTGTTTAATCGGGAATGTTTTCCACATCCTCAAGCATCTGTTCCACATACGCCGGCAGGGCAAAACAACCCTTGTGCAGATTGGTGGTGTAATAGCGGGTTTCAATGTCTAAATTTTTCCAGTGCTTCGTCTTCAAATCCTTCACCGGGTGATACTTCTTGGAAGCAAATCCGAACAGCCAGTAACCGGAAGGATAGGACGGAATATGTGCCTGGTACACGCGGCTGATGGGAAAGCTCTCCACAATGCGCTTGTGCGCCTTCTGGGTTTCCAGTCTGTCCTCATCGTAAAAGGGGCTCTGGTGCTGGTTCACCATAATGCCGTCCTCTTTCAGCGCCTTGTAGCAGCTTCCGTAAAATTCACGGGAAAGCAGGCTTTCCCCCGGTCCGTAAAAGCCGGCGGAATCCACAATAATCACATCATATTCCTGTTCAATGTGACGGATGTAACGGAGGCAGTTTTCCGTATAAATGGTCACTCTCGGGTCGGTAAGTCCCGATGCAGTGAACGGCAGATATTTCTTGCTGGCTTCCACCACGCCTTCGTTTACTTCCACCATATCGATTTTTTTCACATCGGGATACTTTAAAAGTTCCCTCACCACGCCGCCGTCTCCTGCGCCGAACACCAGGATTTTTTCCGGATTCGGGTGTACTGCCATGGGAATATGGGTCAGCATTTCATGGTAAATAAATTCGTCCCGCTCCGTTAAAATGATGTACCCGTCAATGGTAAGAAATCTGCCCAGCTCCGGTGAATCAAAAATGTCCAGCCGCACGTATTCGTTTTCCTCCGAATAGAGCTGGCGGTCCACCTTCACCGAAAATTTTACGTTCGGTGTATGTAATTCAGAAAACCAGAATTCCATTTTTCTCCTCCTCTAATACAGCGTGGCTTCCCGGATAACGTTGAGGCGTTCAATGGTCTCATCCTCCGGTCCTGTCATGGAGCAGCCTTTTTCCTTCGCATAAACAATATAGTCGATGATTTCCTGCGTAATGCGTTCGCCGGGCGCCAGAATGGGGATGCCGGGCGGATAACACATCACAAATTCCGTACAAATCCTGCCGTTGGTCTCCCGGATGGGAATCATTTCTTCCTTTTCCGCGTAGAACGCTTCCTGGGGTGTCATCACCACGGAAGGATTGATATATTCATGGTCAAACAGACCGGTTCTGTCCTTTTTGTAACGGCGGCGGATGTCATACAGGGCACTGACCAGACGCTCCGTTTCCCTCATGCGGTCGCCGATGGAAATGTAGGCTAAAATGTTGCCGATGTCACCTAACTCCAACTGGATATCGTATTCGTCCCTAAGCTTGTCATATACTTCGATGCCCGCCAGTCCGATGTCCAGTGTATAAACCGTCAGCTTCGTGGTATCAAAATCATAGATGCTGTCACCGTTTATAAGTTCTTCCCCGTAGGCATAATAGCCGTCTATTTTGTTGATTTCATTCCGGGCATAGGCGGCAATTTTTTCCACCTCTTCAAAGGCTTCTTTTCCCCGCAGCGCTAAATTTCTGCGGGAAATATCGAGACTTGCCAAAAGCAGGTAGGAAGCGCTGGTGGTCTGGGTCAGGTTAATGACCTGCCGCACATAACCGGCGCTGACGTTGGGCCCCGTTAAAAGAAACGAGCTCTGGGTCAGGCTGCCTCCCGACTTGTGCATGCTGACGGATGCCATGTCCGCTCCCGCCGCCATTGCCGTAATGGGCATGTTTTCCCCGAAATAAAAATGGGTTCCGTGGGCTTCGTCCACCAGCACCAGCATGTTGTGGGCATGGGCGATTTCCACAATCTTCTTTAAGTTGGAGCAGATGCCGTAATAGGTGGGATTGTTCACTAAAATCGCCACCGCATCCGGGTTGTCCTCTATCGCTTTTTCCACCTGGGAAATCTTCATTCCGAGCGCAATTCCCAGCTTTTTGTCCACATCGGGATTGACGTAAATCGGGGTGGCGCCGTTTACTACCAGTGCGTTAATTACACTCCGGTGCACATTGCGGGGCAGAATGATTTTTTCTCCCTTTTTGCATGCCGTCAGCACCATGGACTGTACCGCCGATGTGGTGCCTCCCACCATCAAAAACGCATGGGACGCGCCGAACGCCTCCGCCGCCAGCTCTTCCGCTTCCTTGATGACGGAAATCGGATGGCAGAGATTGTCGAGCGGCTTCATGGAATTCACATCCAGTTCCACGCACTGTTTTCCCAACAGCTGCACCAGCTCCGGGTTGCCCCTTCCTCTCTTGTGCCCCGGCACATCAAAGGGCACCACCTTGTTTTTCCGGAATTGCTCCAATGCCTCATAAATAGGCGCTCTGTTCTGATTCATTCCTCAACTCTCCTCGTACCGTGAAGTCCTGCGCTTTTCATTCAGACATAACAAAAAGACGCAATCTGCATATCCATTTGCAAATTTGCGTCTTCATTCCAAATACCCCCGTCTCACCAAAAAGCTACCCGGAAGAATTTCGTTTGTGCATTTTCATTCGATACTTAATTATTAGAGTCTATATAGCAAATATTTCACTTTTACTACTCTTATTGATCGTTTTGCAAATATGATATGTTTCAAAACAAGCTCTCGCTCTATCAATAATGTGGAAAATTTACCTGGAATCCCTCTAATAATCTATACCGTTTTCCATTGATAAAAAATGTAACAGAAAAAAATCAATTCGTCAATCACTTTTTTTCCGTTTCTGCAGGGTCTTGCTCACATGGAAATACGCCGGAATAAGGAAAATATCCGCCATTATCCAGGCAAAGGGGCTGCCGAGACACACGCCGGTAAAACCGATAAACGGCACCAGCCCGAATCCTGCCGCAGATCTTGCCACCATTTCAAACACACCCGCTAAAATAGCAAACTTCGGGAAGCCCATGCCCTGAATTAAGAAGCGGATAATGTTGACCAGCGCAAGCGGGAAGAAGAACAGGGTGTTCAAAAGCAGGAACTTGTGCACATCCCCGATAATGCTTAACTCGTCCTTTTCCACAAAAAGTGTTGCCAGGGCATCCCCGAAGAACACCGCGAGCAGAAGCGCCATGGCAGAATATACCGCACCCAAAATTACGCAGGATTTCAACCCCTTTCCGATACGTTCTAACTTTCCGGCGCCCACGTTCTGTCCGCCGTAAGTTGCCATAGTCGAACCCATGGCGTCATACGGACATGCTAAGAAGCTGACAATTCTGCCGCCCGCCGTCATGGCTGCCACCGCCGCAGAGCCTAAGGTATTGGCTGCGGCCTGCAGGATAACGCTGCCGATTGCCGTGATGGAGTACTGCAGTCCCATGGGCACACCCATGCCGCACAAAGACAGCATCATGTGACCGTCCATAGCCCATTCTTCTTTGCGGATGTGCAGAACTTCAAATTTTTTCACCATATAAATCAGGCACGCCACGCCGGAAACGCCCTGGGAAATAACAGTTGCCCAGGCAGCTCCCGCCACGCCCATGTGCAGGCTGATGATAAAGTACAAATCCAGCACAATGTTGATAACGGAGGAAAGTACCAGAAAAATGACCGGTGTTTTGCTGTCGCCGGTGGCACGGATAACGCCTGCCACAATATTATATAAATAAACCGTTGGAATACCTAAGAAAATTATGAAAATATATTCATAGGCGCCATCTATAATGTTCTCGGGAGTTCTCATCCAGATTAAAATATCCCGGCAGAGTACCGCCGTTGCCACGGTCATAACTACGGAAAAAATAATGCCCAGCCATACACAGTTTGCCACATATTTGCGCATTCCCACATAGTCCTGAGCCCCGAATTTGTGGGAAACAGGGATGGAAAAGCCGTTGCAGACACCCATGCAGAAGCCTATGACCAAGAAGTTTATGGAACCGGTCGCGCCTACAGCCGCCAGATCGTCCACGCCTAAAAACCGGCCCACTATCATGGTATCCACCAGATTATAAAACTGCTGGAATAAAAAACCGAACAGCAGGGGAATCGCAAAATTCAGTATTAGTTTCATGGGATTTCCATTGGTTAAATCCTTGGTCATAATTATCCTTCCTCCATTTTTGGGTATTACTTTATTTGTTTCTTTTAGTATTTCTTTATCTGTTTCTTTGGGTACCTTTTTATTCATTTGTCAGAAATTGTTTTATTCTTTTCCAACCATGAATATATACAGCAAAGGCAACAAAATTGCAAGAGATTTTTTGTGAATTTTTTATGACATCGTAAAAGTAAAATGTGGTATGATGAAAGAAAATCTACGGAAAGGCTTGGAGATTTTATGGATTCTACATTGAAAAGAACCTGGGCGGAAATCGACCTTGACGCTCTTGCCCATAATTATACGGTTCTGCGCAATCGGATTGGCGCAGATGTGAAATTTTTAGGAGTGGTAAAGGCGGATGCCTACGGACACGGTTCCGTGCAGGTCAGCCGGCTTTTACAGGAGATGCATGCGGACTACCTGGCTGTCAGCAGCATTGATGAGGCCGTCGAGCTTCGCCACAATGACATTACCATGCCGATTTTAATCTTAGGTCACACCCCGAAGGAACAGGTCGGCCGGCTTATCAAATACAACATCACCCAGGCGGTTACCTGCAAGGCAAAAGCACTGGAATACAGCGAAGAAGCCGTCCGTTTAGGCGGCACCCTTAAGATCCACATCAAGGTGGACACCGGCATGTCCCGCCTCGGTTATCTGTGCGACGGCGATTATTTTGATACCGGTGTGGAGGGCATCTGCGAAGGCTGTTCCCTGCCGGGACTGGATGCGGAAGGCATTTTCACCCACTTTGCCGTTTCCGATGAACCGGGCGAACAGTGCGAAGCCTATACCAGACATCAATTCCAGTTATTTACGGATGTTATTGCAAAGGTAGAGGAAAAACTGGGCAGACGGTTTTTAATTCGCCACTGCGCCAACACCGGCGCCGTCGCCCGCTATCCCGAAACCTGGCTGGACATGGTCCGTCCGGGACTGCTTTTGTACGGCTACGGAGAATTTGCCGAGGAACTGGGACTCCTGCCCGTCATGAGCTTAAAAGCCACCGTCAGCACCATCAAGACCTATCCCGCCGGTACGGCTGTCAGCTACGGCGGCATTTACGTCACCGACAAAAAGACCCGCATGGGCGTTATTCCCTACGGTTACGCAGACGGCTTTTTCCGCTGCCTGTCCAACCGCTGCAGCCTAATGACATCCGAAGGGCCTGTTCCCCAGCGCGGCAAAATCTGCATGGACATGTGTATGATTGATTTGACCGACAAAATGGGCGTGGATGTGGGCAGCGAAGTGGAAATCTTCGGCCGCCGCAATTCCATCAACGACCTGGCCACCCTGGCAGGCACCATTCCCTACGAACTGACCTGCGCTGTAAGCAAGCGCGTTCCCCGTATCTATTACCGGAACGGCAAGATAGTGGAAAAAGAACTGCTGCTACGCGGATAAAGAGATAATGAATTACTTTTTGACTTTTTAATAAGATATTGCCTGCTGAGTCAAACCGTAACATCGGAAAAAGAAGTTCTATTTGACTCCCTGGCGCCAAGGTTGCTACAGAGTCAAACTCCCTCAAAACTTTTTAGGGAAAACTTTGACTCTGGAAACATAAAAATTCCATAGAGTCAAAGCAGCTATCTCTTCAGAATGCCTATTGTTTGACTCTGTGGAAAGAAACCTTAAAATAGGTCAAAAGCTTACAGGAAAAACTTCATTTTCATTTGACTCAGATGAAACAAATGCCCATAAGAGTCAAACAGAACCCCTAAAAATACTTTCTGCTTTTGACCCCATGATAAGATATTTCCTACAGAGTCAAATTTGACCCGGAAAATGAAAATTCATTATCCTTTACATTTTCTTTTTATTTTACTTCTGCTTTTTCAAAGACTGCCAATTCCTGAGGTGACCCCTCAAAGTTAGACGGGTGCCGCCTTTTTTCTTCGGTGTAATTCTCATAAGCAGGTCTTGTGTGCTTCTCTTTGCTCCATTCTTCCTCTGCCACCGGCTTCCAGTCCTCTGCATATTTTTTACATTTCTCGCATAAATGTTCCACCGACTCCGGGGACTCCACATTGGTCTGGTGTGCTCCGGTTGCATGCACCATCTCTGTTCCGGAGTCGGCATCAGCTCCGGCACCGCATTGTTTCCCACTGGCATGAAGTGGAAATAAGAGCCGTGGTCTGAAAAACAGACACCGCCCCTGTTTTGTCTGAATTTATGTACTTATTTTCTGCGTACCGTTAATGCAAAAAATTCAGGCAGACCTGCTTAAGTCTGCCTGCTTTCTTTGCCGTTCGTTTAACCGGACAAGTGTTACTTTCTTTGTTTCCTCCGGCTTTCTTACGATGTCCTCCAGACCTGCTCCGTAGAGCTCCATGAGAGCAAACATCGTGTCCGCCTGCGGATAACCTTTTCCGCGCTCGTATTTATATACAGCCTGCACGGACCCAAGGCATAAATATTCCCGCACATCTTCTACCGTGAGGTGGTTTTCCTCACGCAGCCGCCGCAAGTTCTGTCCGATAACCTGTATGTCGTATTCCGGTCTGCAATCCATAATGTTCCTCCTTTTCTCGTGCTTACGTCCAGTAAGGCTTCTGGTCTTTATGGGTGTAGCCTTTTAACTTTTCCCGGTAATCACTCACCCTGTTTTCATAATACAAACGGGATTTTTCTTTCAGACGCCCCTGCTCCTTCATTTCTGCAAACCTGCTTTCCAGCTCCTGAAAATCCGCCTGCGCATTGTCCTTATAATTGTTTGACATGTTCATGTCAATTTTAGTCATCAGCGCATCCAATTCTTTTTCATATCTACTCTTAAAAAGAACCATATCCTGCTTCCTTTCTACCTGCCCCCATTTTGCTTTTTCTTTTGGGTACAGATAGCTTTTTTCCTCACTGTACCCAACTTGCTTTGATTTCTGACTTATCGGGACGCCTTGAAATTATAAATGGGTTTCATAATGTCAATGACATCCACGGAGTCTTTGATTACATCAATAATATCATCCAGTGATTTATATGCCATAGGGGACTCATCCAGCGTGTATTCATTGACAGAAGTGGTATAAATTCCTTTCATGGACTCTTCGTATTCTTCCATGCTGAGCTTTGCCTTGGCATCCGTCCGGGACATCAGACGACCGGCGCCGTGGGGTGCCGAAAAATTCCAGTCAGGATTTCCCTTTCCTACGGCAAGAACACTGCCGTCCCTCATGTTGATGGGGATTAACACCTTTTCGCCCTTGTGCGCCGCAATGGCACCTTTCCGCAAAATCATTTCTTCCGTGTCAATGTAATTGTGAATGGTGTGGAACGCTTCCCCTCCCGTCATGCCGGTTCTTTCCAGAATAATTTCCGCCATCTTTTCCCGGTTTCTTTTGGCAAAAGCCTGGCAGATAACCACATCATGCAGATAATCTTCCAGATATCGTCCGCTCAGATAGCAGAGGTCCTCGGGCATCGAGGGTTCCGACTCATACACCTTAAAATGAAGCTGCTTCAAGGCATCCTGTATTTCTTCCCTGCGTCCCTGTTCCTTGTAGGTGCGGATGATTTCCTCCCTCTTTTCCAGATATTCCCCGTAACCTCTGTCCAGATTGACCGCCAGCTTCTGATAAAGCTCCGCGACCTGTTTTCCCAGATTCCGGGAACCGGAATGGATAACCAGATATTTGGTTCCGTCAGAGGCCTCATCAATTTCTATGAAATGGTTGCCGCCTCCAAGAGTTCCTAAGGATTTTGCCAGTCTTTTCGTTTCCTTTAACTGCCTGTAACAAACGAGATCCGTCAAATCAAAACGCTCTATTCTGCCGTCCCAGATATCCCTTCCCGAAGGAATAAAGTGGGCTGCTTCATCCACTTTTTCAAAATCAATATCGGCTTTTCCTAAATTCACCGTATACATACCGCAGCCGATGTCCACGCCTACCACGTTGGGAACGGCTTTCCCGTTAATCGTCATGGTAGTGCCGATGGTGCATCCCTTTCCCGCATGCACATCCGGCATAATACGGATTTGGGACCCCTCCGTCATGGGGTAATCGCACATCCGTCTGATTTGCTCTATGGCTTCCTGCTCCACTACCTTTGCGTAGCAGAGCGCTGTATTCATCTTTCCTTTTATCTCTATCATAGGATACTCCTTCCTGCCCGGCTCTGTCCTGTCTAATTATTTGCCTGCCGTGCCCGCTATTGTATGTACCTGATAATCCTATCATAGAGTCTGTTTTCTTTTTTATCACGGAAAAAAAGTTGCGAACTCGTCGACGAGCGCCATTTGACGTTCCATTCTTTTCCGCAGTTCTTCGCACATCCTGTCGGGAGCCGTCACCTCTATGTAACTTCCAAAGGACAAAATCTGGATAAGCACATCCGTTTCATCATCCACATCGTATTCCAGTGTGACAAGATAATTTTCCGCATCCCGGCGCTCCACTTCTTTTTTATAGTGGGAAAACTTCATCATGGCGCGCTCCAACGCATTCCGTTCATCCGTCAGTATGAATTTCAGGACCTTTTTCTCCCGCTCCTTCAACCGGACATTCTCCGGAAATGTGTCTTTTAGAAGTTCGCACTGCACAATTCTCCCTAAATTAACGGTCTTAATGCTCTGCCTGTCCGCACAAAGCACCCGGAATTTGTCCTCTTTGTCGGAATACTCCAACTGAACCGGCTCCAGAATTTCGCACCGTTTCTGCTCCCTGCTGTTCAGAAAAGTAACTTTCAATTTTCTTCTTTCTGCGATTGCCTGCCTGATTAGCCGGAAATTGGCAATATAGGCAGGGTCGTCGTAATCGTCCCCATCGACATACCGGTCAAAATACACTATATCCTCCGGGAAAAACAACGGCTCCGTGTCGGCGAGCTCCCGGGGACAGGCTGCTGCAAAATCTGCCTTTGACACGGCAGTGGCTGCTTGTTCTACATTCGTCCTGGCAAGGACAGCTTGTTCCGCATTCACCCCGGCAAAGTCAGTTTGTTTTGCATTCTCCGGCACAGGTTCCAAAAACAACTTTACCCGTTTATCCAGGAGAATGGTTTTCAGCCATCTTTTTTCCAGTATGGTCAGCGGCATATCCGGGGTGTGCTTTAAGGGCGTGTGCAGGTTTTCGTCTAAAAGCTGCCACTCCTGTTTTTTCAGCGCCGGTATCATAATAAGACTGCTTTCCTCAAAAGCAGTCTCCGCCACTATCTCATACATTTTCTTTTCCGTCAGTTCGCCTTCTATAGCCAGGTTCAGCATTTGCGCCACCGCCCGGTAATAGCAGCCGTAAATTTCATGAAAAAGCATTTTCGTCCTCGTATTGTTTCAACATTTTTACCATATCGATTTTGAGCTGGTTCTTCACGTCCTCGTTGTCGCAGCGTATCGCCTTGATACGCCCGAAGAAGGTCCTTATCCACGGCATCATCTCATAGGCATCCAGCACATCCGCCGAAAAACGGTAGGTTTCCTCATCCACTTTGGAAACGGTTCCGCATCTTTTTTCCCGTTCCAGCCTGCGTACGATAAACGCTTCGTCCGTCCCCACCAAAATATCCATTTCGATATGCTCGTACCGCCGGTACTTGGCACAGCTCACACCCCACATATGCTCCCCGGCACGTTCACACACCTTAAGAAGTCTGTCATAGTCCGCACAGACCTCCCCCACTTTTCCTTTTTGTATGTAATCCACCCGCAGGGAATAGGGTCTTAAATTGTCCGCATCCATACAGAACAAGTAATTGCGTCCTCCCTGTGTGCTTACATAAATCTTGTAGGGAATTACCGTCTGTTGCTTCACGCCTGCATCCCCCCGGCTGAACGAAGTAATCTCCAGTAACCGTTTTTCATGGATACCTTGTAAAATCAGCTCCGTGATTTCGGCATCGTAGGCGTTCATTATATAGTGATTTTTGAAGGTCAGATATTCTCCGGCGCAGTCATTCTTGCCGGGCAGACGCTTTCCGTTTTCATCATTCCTGCCAGTCGGATAAGCTTGCTCTGCATCCGCCTGCATGCGGGCTTCCAGGTAGCTGCCTATCACGCCCAGCGGGCTTTCTTCCGTAAAAAATCGGATGGCTTCTTTATATTCCGTAAGGCATATTTCATCCTCCGAAAGCCGGTATGTGACCGACTTGCCGCACTTTTCGGAAACGACTATCCCCAGCTCTTCGTATTCTTTCAATTTTTTCCGAAGGGTGGACTCATCGAAGCTGATGGGATTCTGAAATGCTGTGAGATATTCCGTGTCCATAATCCGCAGAATATCTTTTAGCGAATAAGAACTGCCCGAAAGGATATCCAACAGCAGAAAATGCAGTGTAATATCCTTGTTAGTGAAGCTTTTGGCTTTGAACGCCTGATACAGCGGATTGTGGGTGACGCTCCTGCCCTCCAGGGAAATAAAGGCGTTTTTGCCGGAGGGAGTCTGGCGGAACGAAATCAGGCTGCCGAGATAACTCTGAATACGGCGGCGTTCGTTGTCGTAACTGCGGGCGCTTTTCCTGTCATATTCTTCTCTGGTCTTGAAGCCGTACAAAAAGAAGTCGCGCATGTAGCCGCGGATGTTGTCAAAATTTTTAATTAATTCCGAATAAGCCACGGCTGCCCTCCTTTCTCCGCACCTTCAAGATATCACCTTTTCCGCATACCGCTAACGCCGCTTTCGTCAAATCACTTCCGGCACGCTTTTTCCGTTTTGTTAATCATAATGAATAATAAAACCAGGAAAAACGCAAGGTATACAGGCATCAGTTTCAGGCTGATATAGTTGGCTATGAGTCCGAAAACAGGCGGCATAAAAGTGGAGCCCACATAGGCGCTTGCCATCTGGATACCGATAATGCCCTGCGAATTTTCCGCCCCGAAATTATCGGGAGTGGAATGGATAATGCAGGGATACACCGGGGCACAACCCAGTCCGATGATGACAAATCCCACGACTGCCGTAACAGTAAACGGCAGCGCAATGCATACCACACCCGCAAGCGCAATGCTGACGCCCAGCCGTATCATCTTATTGTCGCCCAGCTTGTCGGATATAAAGCCGGATAAAAATCTACCTGTGGTAATGCCGATAAAAAACAGCGAACCGTATGCCGCTGCTTTTTCATTGCTGATACCTCTTGTGCCTTCCAGGTAACTGCTTGCCCACAGCATGGTGGTGGATTCCGCCGCACAGTATGCCAGAAAGCCCAGCAAAAGGTAGGGCACTCCTTTTATTTTGAGGGCACCCCTTACTCCTAAAAGCGTAGTTTCCCCGCTCTCTGTCTCCATCTGTTTGTTGACCTTCCATAACGGAAGTGTCACCAGTATTACCGCTGCAATGGCAAACTGCAGGTAGGAAACGGTACGGTAGCCGTTCGTCCAGGTGCTGTGCAGCAGGGCATAACTCATAATGTACGGGCTGACAATCGTACCTACGCCCCAGAAACAGTGCAGCCAGCTCATATGACGGGAACTGTAATGCAATGCCACATAGTTGTTCAGTGCCGCATCAATGGCGCCGGCGCCCAGACCGTAGGGAATTGCCCAAAGGCACATCTGATAAAATTCCGTAACAGTAGAAAAACCAAATAAGGCAACGGCCGTAAGCAGAACGCTTACGAACGTTACCATTTTGGTCTTAAATCGTTTGGTCAGTCTTTCGGACATCAGCCCCGAAATAATGGTACCACCCGAAATAATCATGGACACCATGCCCATATAGGAAAGCGGCACGCCGAAAGCCACGCGGATGGTCGGCCATGCCGAGCCCAGCAGTGAGTCGGGCAGTCCCAGACTGATAAAAGCTAAATAAATAACTGCTAAAAGTAATAAATACACAAAGTTTACCTCTGTAAAACGAATTTTTTTGCAAAACTGCCGGACTATTTTAACTGCAGGCCGTCTGCAAATGCCTTGCCCACTACATCTCCTAAAGCCACATAGGTGTTGGCAGCCGGGTCATAGGCAATGGGGTTTAATTTCTTAACATCAATTTTTCCGTCGGTCATCACAGAGTCATCCGCTATCACATTGACGATTTCGCCAATCAGAATGCCGTTTTCAAAGCTCTTTACTTTACATTCCAGAGCCACGGGCAGCTCGTCAATCAGCGGTGCGTTTACCTTGCTGCTCTTTGTTGCATGGAAGCCTGCTTTGGCAAACTTATCCGGCACCTTTTTTGCTGACTCAATACCCACATAGTCGCAGGGAACTACCGTACCCTCCGTTGCCATGCTTACGGTGAAAGCACCGGTAACTGCCAGGTTTTCGGTGGTCTTGTGCTCAGAAAGGCTAATGGAAATTTCATTCATATCGGAAATCATGCCCCAGGCTGCGTTCATGGCATTGGGCACGCCATCCTTGTCATAAGTACCGATAATCAGCACCGGCATGGGAAATACCAGAGGCTTTGCTCCTAAATCAATTCTGCTCATACTAATCCTCCTTGTTTTCACGAAGTGAAAATCCGAGCTTCTCAGGCGAGGAGAGGATTTTTCCTCCTTGTTTTCACGAAGTAAAAATCCGAGTCCCTCTGGCGAGGAGAGGATTTTTCCTCCTTGTTTTCATTCATTGTATATGACTTGCTCCGGTCACATAGTCTATTATAACACCCGGCTGCACATTATAGCAATAAACGCAGAAGGAAATTCCTTCCCCGTTGTCTTCCACCGAATAAGCCTCCATCAGTACGCCGCCTGCCACTAAATTATCTCCTTCAAAGACAGGCGTTACCCGGTACAGCACATGGTTGTCGTTCCTGTCCAGATATTTTGCCACCTGCTCCTCAAAGGGAAGCATTCCCTCCACATTCATATAGTGAGTTCCGGTAATGAGATTTTCTTCATTGGCATTTTCCGCCGTCAGACAGTACGCTATCAGATGGCACCGGTTATACAGAAACGGCGGGTCCGAGTCAATCAGTCCCTCATACTTTGCCTGCCGCCAGCCGGACGGCATCACACTGCCAATCTATCCTCTTTTTCCGGTGGGCATCAGCTCCCTGCTCACGTTGGCAAATGCCACACCGCACCGTCCCAAATCATCCAGCTCGCTGTAGGCCTCAAAGGTATCCGTGTTTTTTTCCACTTCCGTAAAAAAGGGAACATTGTCATTGATACAGACGTAGGGCTCCCCCGTATATTCCGGAATAGCAAGGTCATCCGAGATGTCGGTGGCATCTGCTTTTCCGAGAGTGCCTGTCTTCCCGGTATTGTCCGGATTTTCAGTGTTGTCCGACTCTCCTACGTTGTCCGGCTTTTCGGAATTGTTTTCTCCTTCCGCTTTCCAGGTACTGCCGGAAACTTCTTCCGTAATCTCCTCGATAATCTGTCCAATCGGAGCAGCGCAGGATGCCGTACCAAGTGCGCAGATTGCCGCAAGGACTATAACGGCTATTCTGTTTTTCCATTTCCATTTAAAATTCTGCATTTTCCTGTTCCCTGTCTCTTTAAGGTATCCTGCACATTCCCGCATAAAGAATCCTGCCCGGACAGTTTTCCTATAATGAAAAAAACTGTTGTCCGACATGCCCGCCCTTGTGAAACAACAGTTTTATTTTACAGCTATTTTCTATTTTCAGCTATTTTACTTGCGGGACCTTAAAAATTGCAGAATCCTCTGCCTCTTTCCGTTTCCTGCGGCACATCCTCTCCGCTGACATAACCCGCATGAAATGCCATGTTAATGTCCCGGAGTTCCTTTTTGCCGTCGATGTAATCCTGGTACATTTCCACGAGTCCTGTCATGCAGCCGTCGCAATTCGCTTCGATATATCCCAGAGAGTCTGCCACAATTTTTTCCCGCTCTTCCCTGGTGGTGTCCTTAATCAGATAATTCATATTTTCTCCTCCAGTTTCTTATAAAAAGTAACCGCATCCGCAATGTCTTTCTCATCCGGATGTCCCTTGGCAATGCCGCCGAGCAGCTTGAAAGGGCCAAACGTATCGTAGCCCTTGCATCCGAAATACCCGATGTTGACCGCATGTTTGTTTGCCGTCACTTCTTCTATGGATTTGTAGGTAGCGGAACCGCCGTAAGTACAAAGATAGAAAACCTTCTTGTTTGCCGGAAGATTTACGGATGCAAAGTTCAACACCGTCTGGTGAAACTTTCCGTAATAAATACCGGAAGCAAATCCGATGCAGTCATATCCGGACAGTTCCATTTCCTTCACCCTGGTGGCATCCACCACTTCCACATTACATTCTTTGGCAATAGCCTCCACTATTTTCTTCGTATTCTCATGATGCACCGAAGCCATTACAATAATGCTTTTCATTTTGTTTTCTCCTCTTCTGTATCTTCCGGCCACTCCGAACCGATGTCCCGTTTGTTTTCGACAAGCCACGCATCTTCTACGGAAACCGTCTTTGTTTCTCCCTGGCTGTTTTCCAGAGTCACGGTCACTTTCGGCCTTTCCCCCGGCATCAGGGCCTCGCACCCATAATCGCCGTCAAAAATATGCTTTATCTTCCACATAATAATGCCCTCTTATAAAATATAGTCCTTTTTGAGGGGAATGGAAAGAGTTTCGTGTAAAAATAAATTTTACTCTTCCAGCCGGGCTTTCAAAATCTCCAGACTTTCCTCTATTTTATCCAAATCCACAAAATAAACATTCACCTCTGTTTTACTGTTTTTATCCTCACTCACAAATTTGACAGGCTCCCGGTTTCCTTCCTTTCTTACCGCATCGTTTATCGGATACAAAAGCCATATTTCGGATGTTCCGTATTTTTTTGAATAAGCATACATCTGATACATATCTGCCTGAGAAATACCGTAATTGCTGCCGTTCTCTTTCCCATCCAGTTCTTTCCATTTTGTGTCCAAAATAACAATACGTCCGTCTCTTTTCATCACAATATCCGGTTTCAGAGCAAAACTTTTGGAGTTATCAAAAAGATATTTTTTCTTCTCCCGACTCGAAACCTGCCACCCTGCCGGTGACATAACTTTTTTCATCTGCTGTGCCACATAGCTTTCATATACCAGTTCCATGGGAAAAAGCAGAGATTGCGCTGCCGTATCACCCGAAAATGTTGTGAAATTCTTATTCAGCAAAAACACCTTTGACCACTGCATCAGCATTTCATAGTCCCTTGTATTGCGATTGCTGACAATTCCCGCAAAATCCTTCGTATAATTCACTGATTTGTCCACCATTTCAAATGCAGTAAGCAGTTTCAGAATTTCTTTTGCATTATCCACACTGTTTGTCAGTTTTTGTAATTTTAAGAGAGTCGCTTTTATAATTCTGTTTTCCGCTCTGTTCGGGTGAAATTCCTGAAAGGCAACAAAAAACCTCTCCTTATGCACCAAATTCATTTGCAGATGCTTATTTACCAACAGTTTTCCCTTATAAAAAGAAAGATTGTCCTCCTGCTCCACATAGTCTGACTTAATACCTTTTTTGACCAGCCTTCTTACTTCCTGCAAATACATGTTGACAAACAGTTCATATAAATTCATCCGGTCAGCTTTCAGGGAAGCTTCCTGAAAAACCTTTTCCGGGAATTTTTTCAAAGAGGAAAGCATACGCAAAAACACTTTTTTGGTTCTTGCATAATTTTCATCCTCTTCCACAAGGGAAATCTTTGGCAGTACCTGAATTTGAAAACCGTCCGGCAGTTGTATAACGCCCACATAATTTTTTACGGAGACTACATCTCCCACATTTCGCCTGTAGTCTATTCTCAAGAAATCCAGGATATCCGCATCCATGGCATTACCCGGAATACTGCGAATAAATCTTACAAGATTTCGGAATTCCTTTTCTTCCAGATATTTATATTTTGTATCACCACTATACTCGGCATTACAGATAATACGGTCAAACTCCCTTACTTCTAAAAGCCGCCCCATACTTTCACCGTACCTTACCTTTACTCGTAAATTTTCTTGTAACTGTCAATGTTTCCAAAGGCTTCTTTATTAACGGAATATGTCACTTTCGGCAAAATGTCCTCGTTGACATCGCCCTTAAAGAGGTTCACTGCCTTTACCTTTTCGTCCTTAATAAATTTCAGCTCCGAAGGAACTCCCTCGTTTTCACCAAGCACAAGCTGGATTTTTTCATAGTCTTCATAAAAATACTCCTGTAAAAGAGGAATAACCGATTTTTCAAAAACAGAAGCCAGATTTTCGATAGTTGCCTTTTCTCCTCTGAGCCCAGTAAAAAAAGCATGACCGATTGTATGTTCCCGGTCGTACAGGCAGGTTATTCTATCATTTATGACAGAAAGCATTTTCGCCACATCCAAATCCACCACCTTATCTGCATGTATCTTCCGGAGGACTTCGATATCGGGCATCATTTCTATAAACTGAAACCTTCTGCGCAGCGCCGTATCCATAAGCGCAATGGAACGGTCCGCCGTATTCATGGTGCCCAGTATGTAAACGTTGGAAGGAACACTGAATTTACTTCCCGAATAAGGCAGGATTGCCGACGCTTCCTCCGGCATTCCGGCTCTCTTGGTATTCTCAATCAGGGTAATCAGTTCTCCGAATATTTTGGAAATATTACCGCGGTTAATTTCATCAATAATAAAGACATACGGTTGTGTATTTTCCTTAATCACCGCATGTGCCAAAGCTGGGTTATACTTTTGCGCCAGTAGAACCACATCCTTCACATCCATATAGGGAACTTTGGCAAAGGTCATCCGGTGCAGCAATTTTCCGCTGTTGATACCAGTAATGTCTGCGTCAATATTTTTTGCCAGCCACTTTACCGGTCTTGCCGTCTGGTAAACATCCTTATTATCCAACACCTCTGCATCCCCGGTAACAACAGCTATGCCGTCTATTGTTTTCCGTGTCTTAAAGGATAAAATAATATCTCCCGGATTGACCTCCTCCGCAAAAGTGCGGGCTTCCTCCGACTCTATTCCAAATCCCATTCTGACATTGTTCTCAGCAAAACATTCCTGCTTAATGGGGTTCAATTCTCCGTTTTTTATGGTTAGCTTCCAGATTTTGGCTGCGGCTCCTATTGTCTGCTCCTCTGTCTGCATTTCCACTGTTTTCGCTTTATCGCAAAAACGCTTAAATACACCGGGTTCTATAGTATAATGTAAATCATTCATATCCGGTATTGGTTTAATCCCCTCAATAAATTCCTCATAACCATAAGATTGATGGAATGTGGTAAACGCAATTCTTCCCTCTTCCTTTAGTTCCTTATATCTTTTCATTACTTCATCATAATCTGTCAGTTCTTCCAAAGATTTGCCATCACAGATTGCCACCGCATATATGGCAGAATGATATGTCTTTCCGGTGCCGGGAGGACCGTATAAAATTATATTTTTATCAAATTCTGTATTTTTCATAGTGCTGTTCTCCTTCACGTTATTGATTTATATAAGCACATTCCTGTGCGTGTAAAGCATATACTCCTCGGTCCACTACCATTTGTTTCACAGGTATTTTTTTCTTACTTGCAATTTCAATCAACTTTTTCTTATCCTCTTCCGGCATTTCCGCCCCAAGATATATGGCAGATATAGGTGGCATTTCTATGTTCTTTCCTTCTGTTGCTGATATAATAATTCTCCATTCATTCTCATATTCCCATATATTATCCTTGGTAAGTAACGCAATATACAATGCCTTAGCGACCTCTGTATTCATATCTTTACTGTTATTATATATACATTCTAAAGGTATTGAAGGTCTGTCAGTCGAATATGCCACAGGCTGTCTCTTATACACATCTGACGCTGCCGACGAAGAGG
>ERZ1026850.642-NODE-642-length-20872-cov-8.557189_pt1 | contig 20872 bp, 17 predicted proteins | sample MGYA00380155_ERZ1026850 | MGnify/ENA primary metagenome ERZ1026850 (study PRJEB33269, sample SAMEA4719791) | human gut metagenome | biome: human-associated habitat; feature: organic feature; material: feces | place: Cameroon | collected 2013-10 ... | reverse complement strand
GATCGTGATATCGCAATGGTATTCCAGAACTACGCTCTGTATCCTCATATGACAGTATATGATAACATGGCATTTGGTCTGAAACTTCGTAAAGTTCCGAAGGATGAGATCGACAAAGCAGTTCGTGAAGCTGCAAGAATCCTTGACCTTGAAAAACTTCTTGATCGTAAACCGAAGGCTCTTTCCGGTGGTCAGAGACAGCGTGTTGCCATGGGACGTGCTATCGTTCGTAATCCTAAGGTATTCCTTATGGATGAGCCTCTTTCCAACCTGGATGCAAAACTTCGTGTACAGATGCGTATCGAAATCTCCAAGATTCATCAGAGACTTGGTGCTACTATCATCTACGTAACACATGACCAGACAGAGGCTATGACTCTTGGTACCAGAATCGTTGTTATGAAAGATGGTGTTGTTCAGCAGGTTGACACACCTCAGAACCTGTATCAGAAACCAGGTAACCTCTTCGTTGCAGGATTCATGGGATCCCCGCAGATGAACTTCCTGGATGCTCAGATCAAAGAAAAAGGTTCCGATCTTGTTGCAGTAATCGGAAACGACGAGCTTGTTATCCCGGCTGCAAAAGCAAAAGCACTGAAAGATGGCGGCTATGTTGGAAAAACAGTTGTTATGGGTATTCGTCCTGAAGACGTTGCAGATACACCGAATGGTTCTATGTCTTCTACAGTTAAAGTATATGAGCTTCTTGGTGCAGAAGTATTCCTGTACTTTGATGTAAACGGAACTCAGATCACAGCTCGTGTTGATCCAGGCACAAAAGCAAAAACTGGTGATCCTGTTAAATTCGATTTCGACATGGAAAAAACTCATTTCTTCGACAAAGAAACAGAGCTTGTTATCACAAACTAAAATCAAATCAAATAATCAGACCCGGGGACACTTTAACCCCGGGTCTTTTTTTCAGAAAGGATGTAATTCTATGTCAATGTCAGTACAAAGAACACTACAAAAATATATGGATGACTGGAAACGAATCAGTCAGTTGGATTTCTGCCTCCTTCAGGAGGATAATTCCATCTTTGTCACCACCTGTGACAGACAGCTTCCATCAGAAAACAAGCTGGAAGATTTCCGCAGCAGTTCTGCTCTTTGCCTGGCCAATGCCACCTGCTGTCTGTACAAAATAGCAGAAAGTTCCACCTCCCCTTATCTCCTGATCGTATGGGGAAACGGACCTTCTGTTCCTACCATTGGTGAACTTGCCGTATGTCAGATACAGAGTATTCTGGAAAGCCATGCTGAAAAAAATGACAAAAATGTCTTTATGCAAAAACTGCTTCTTGGAAATTACACCCCTGTAGAAGCTTTTAACCGTGCGCGAAAACTGCATATTTCTTCTACCGCACGACGTGCAGTCTTTCTGGTAGAGACCCGTCAGACAAGAGATGAACATTCTCTCGCAACCATAAAAAATATTTTTTCAGCCCGTACACATGATTTCATCACTTCTGTTGACGACCGCGGCATTATCATCATACGCGAACTGACTTCTACTGAGACATATGACGATCTGGAATCCATCGCACATATGCTGGTAGATATGCTCGGAACAGAAGCCATGACACAGGCATGGGTTGCTTACAGCAACACTACAGATGATCTTACAGATCTTTCCAACGCTTACAAAGAAGCCCGTACAGCTCTTGAAATTGGAAAAATCTTTTATGCTGAACGAAATGTTTTCGGATACCGTACTCTTGGAATCGGACGGCTTATTTATCAGCTTCCTGTTTCCATTTGCGAAATGTTCATTCAGGAGATTTTTGGTGATGAATCTCTGGATTCTATCGATGGAGAAACACTTACCATTATCCGAACCTTTTTCGAAAACAATCTGAATCTTTCTGAAACATCCAGACAGCTTTACGTACATCGAAACACACTGGTTTACCGTTTTGAAAAAATCCAGAAAAAATTTGGTCTGGATCTGCGTACCTTTGAAGATGCCATGACCTTCAAACTTGCCATGCTGGTTGCCGGTTATCTGAATTCTAAAGAGCATCTCTAATTCATTGCATAGAAAAACAGGAATCCGTCGAAAATAAAATTTCGCACAGATTCCTGTTTTTCTACTTCAAAAGCATCAGATGTTCCGGTGGAAGATACAAATATGCCGGAAGATCTTTATCATGTTTTTCCTCAAAATCGGCTTTTGGGCGCATCCACCAGAGTACTGCTCCGTCTTCCATTCCCGGAGCTCTGACCAGATACTGATGTTCAAAGGTTGTCTCTACATATTCTGCCGCTTCAAAAGCCACACAGTTTTCACCATTTGTTTCTGATGGGCGTATCCAGTGTCCGCGGATTGCAATATGCGTCATATCTGATTCCACTTTTTGCCGGGTTCGAAGTGCAAGACCCCAGTCCATGGCAAATACATGATGCTCTCCCAGTTTTTCAATTCTTGAACTGTTTTTACATCCGGTCAGTCTGGCTGCTTCCAGAAGCTGCGGCTGCTCAAACAGTTGTCTTGTTTCGCCGGATATCAATGTTTTTCCATCTTTCAGAAGCATCAGTTCCTTACAGAAGCGGAATGCTTCGTCACGACTGTGTGTAACCATCAGCATATCTCCGGAATACTGTTCCAGAAATTTCTGCATATCTTTCTGCAATACATCCTTTAAATATCCATCCAGTGCAGAAAATGGCTCGTCCAGAAGAATCGCTTCAGGCTCTCCGATCATCATTCTTGCCAGTGCAACTCTCTGCTGTTGACCACCGGAAAGCTGTGAGGGATAACGTTTTTCCAGTCCATCTAACTGATAACGTTTCATAAAATCTGTTACTTTTGTTTCACGCAGATTCTTCTCTCCCCGATACCCACACAGAATATTTTCTTTTACTGTCATCGTTGGAAATAACGCATAGTTCTGAAACAGGTAGCCAATCCGGCGTTCCTGCGGCTTCAGATTAATTTTCTTTTCGGAGTCAAATACCGTTCTGCCATTGATGACTATTTTCCCTTTATCTGGTGTCTCAATTCCTGCAATACAGCGAAGCGTCATACTCTTTCCGCTTCCTGATGCACCAAGAATACCTGTTGCAGATGTATTACTCTCAAACTTTGATTTCAAAGAAAAATCCTTAAAATTTTTTTCTATATTTACCTGTATTGCCATCAGATCCACCTTCTGCTTTTCATGCCTCTTCCTGATACGATATTGATCAATGCTACGATCACAAATGAGATCACCACGATTACCACAACCCAGAAACCGGCAACATCATAATTTCCCGCCGCAGTCTCAGCTGCAATAGCAACCGAAACTGTACGGGTCTTTCCAAGAATATTTCCTGCAAGCATGGAAGTCGCACCATATTCTCCAATTGCTCTTGCAAACGCGAGAACTGTTCCTGATGCAATTCCGGGTGCTGCAGCTGGGATAATGACTTTCCAGAATATTTTATGATCACTCATTCCAAGAGTCTGACCTGCATAAATCAGATTTACGTCTACCTGCTCAAATGCAGCTCTGGCATTTCGATACATCAACGGAAAAGCAATTACAGTAGCCGCGATCACGCATCCCTTCCAGGTCTGCACCACCTTAAAATCAAAGTTTTCCATAAGAAACTTTCCGAACGGTCTTCTCAGACTGAACAGTAACAGAAGAAAAAAACCTGCCACTGTCGGCGGCAACACTAATGGCATGGTCAGAATCCCATCCCAGACAGCTCTGGATAATGGTTTCATCTTCATAATCTTACGCGCACAGAAAATTCCCAGAAAAAAAGCTATCGTTGTTGCCACCGCGCCTGTTTTCAAAGAAATCCACAGAGGACTCCAGTTAATCTCCTGTAAAAATTCCATTATTTTTCTTCTGCACTCTCTGCATTGTCTGCATTTTCAGCTTCATTATCCTCTGTTGCTTCTTCTTTTTTGTCATCTGCCTTATATGCTGCAAAACCGTATTCTTCGAATACTTTCATTGCATCATCTGTCTGAAGATAAGCAAGAAATGCTTTTGCAGCAGCTGCTTCTTCGTCAGATGCTTCTGCATCCACAGTCAGTCCAACCGGATAAAGAACCGGTGTTTTCAGGGAACCTTCCGGAGCTTCCGCAATAATATCTACTTTATCTGCAACGGATGCCGCATCTGTCGCATAGACAATGCCAATTTCATTACTTCCTTCACTTACTGCTGCAAGCACCTCTGTTACATTTTTTCCTTCATTGATTTCCATTTTGTTAACATCATCTTCAATTCCAAGATTTTTGAAAATCTCACGGGAATACTGTCCTACCGGAACATCTTCTCCTGCAAGAGCCATATTATCTGCATCTGTAATATTTTCAAATCCGGTGACTTTTGTCTCCCCACCCTTTGGCTTGATCAGAACAACCTTATTTTCCAGAAGATCTACTACAGAATCTTTATCTGCAAGTTTCTCGTCAACCAGCGCATCCATCTGTTTTGTCGCTGCTGAAAAGAAAACATCGCATCTGGAACCTTCCTCAATCTGGGTCTGCAGTGTACCTGAACTGTCTGCATTGAACAAAATATTGACATCCGGATATTCCTCATTAAAATCCTTCTGAATCACATCCATTGCATTTGCAAGACTTGCTGCAATAAATACATACAGATCGCCACTTGCGTCCTCGGTTGCTGCCGCCTGTACACTTCCTGCAGTCATTCCAGCTGCCATAATTCCGGCAAGCATAACTGTAAATAATTTTTTCTTCATAAATATAATCTCCTTTCTTTTCTCAGGTATTTTCCCATAGACATAGCAATATTCTAACTGTACATAAATTTTAAGTCAATTTATCTGCCTTATTTTACAATAGATATTTTTTATATATCTTCAAATTTTTTTTACAAACAAATCTGTTATAACATCAAAAAGACCGGATATCAGGCTTAGGCACCCGTTCCGGTCTTTTTCAATAATTATTTACAATGATCAGTAATCCCAGTCATCACTGCTGTCATCATAGGAATCTGAGTCATTCCCTTCATCTGCATAATCATTGTCATCATAATCTCCGTCATCATAACTTCCGTCATCATAACTTCCGTCATCGTAACTTCCATCATCATAACTGCTGTCATCATAGCTGCCGTCATCTGAGCTGCCATCATCATAGCTGCTGTCATCATAACTGCTGTTATCATAGCTGCTGTCATCTGAGCTGCTGTCATCTGAACTGTAAGATGCTGCATCACTGTCGTCTGCTGATGTTGTCTGCTGGGAATTGTCTTTTGTATTTTTTTCTGATTTATCAGAGAGACTTATATAGCTGAGATATGCTGATGAAATTTCCTCATCATAGGACAGATCAGCCTTTTCCATATCTCCAAGGTCAATACTGTAAATCTGATATGCATCACCCTTTGCAGTGACAATCTTCATATCATACAGCACTGCAGTTGTTGTATCTGCTGATTCTTCAGTACTCTCAGAAGAATCACTCACATTTTCTGTATTAGTATTGTCTGCAGTATAAAACATCTGTACCTGTTCGGCAGCTTTCACCATGGATTCTGAAGGAATCAGATTCTTTCCCCATTCTTCACCACCAGATTGCATCAGATAGAGTTCTCTGATGTTATCCTGCAGTTTGTTGGTAAGATAAATATATTTTGCCTGAGATGTCTTAACTCCAATTACTTTTGGTGCCGGTGTGGATGTCGGTACCGGTGTCACTGTCACAGGTACTTCGGTAGGTGTCGGTGTTGCAGCCGGTGTAGGTGTTACCTCTACCACTGAATCAGAAGAGCCACAGCCTGCCAGGGTAACTGCCATTGCTGTACCAAGTATAAGCATCATATGTTTTACTTTCATTGTCAACCATCCTTTCTTACTAAAGAAATCATCATAACTCAATTTTCTTTTCATAATCCTGTCTATTATCCCATGAGTGCGCTAAAAAGTCAAATCTGCTCGTCGCATCCTCGCGGAGCGTTTTTGTGTAATAGGAACATTACGGAGTAATTTCCTATTACACAAGAAAGGTTTTTCCGGCAAAATATCCAAGAACAAGGATACCCAGCACGATTCTGTACCATCCAAATGCTTTGAAATCATGTTTCTTAATGTATCCCATCAGAAATTTGATTGCAATAATGGATACAAAAAACGCAACAACCAATCCTGTTACCAACGTCAGAATCTCAGCCGGTGTAAAACTAAAACCAAATTTTATCAGTTTCAGAAGACTTGCACCAAACATAACAGGAATAGCCAGGAAAAATGTAAATTCTGCTGCTACCGTTCTTGAAGTTCCGACAAGGATTCCTCCAATAATTGTAGAACCAGAACGTGATGTTCCCGGAATTACTGATAATACCTGAAAAATACCAATTTTAAACGCAGTTCCAAAACTCAGTTCTTCTAATGATGTGCAGGCTGGCTTTCTTTTTTTATTATAATTCTCAACCAGTATAAAGATCACACCATAGACGATCAGGGCAATTGCTACAACGACATAATTTGTAAACTTCTCTTCAATAAAATCATTAAACGGAAGTGCGATCACAATTGTCGGAATGCAGGCCACAAGAATTTTAAACCAGAGAATCCATTTCTCTTTGTCACAGAACTTTTCAACAAAAGTCAGGATCACACGGGAAACCGGATTCTTAGATGCAAGCTGTTCTCTTTTTTTCTTCGGAATCTGTCTTATGTAAAATGGCCATAATTTTCCCCAGTACAACACTACAACCGCAAGAATTGCTCCCAGCTGGATAACTACCAGAAAAAAATCTTTGAATTCTCTTGTCATATCCATCTTGATAAATTCATCTACCAGGATCATATGACCGGTACTGCTGATCGGAAGCCATTCTGTAATCCCCTCTACAATACCGAGGATTATAACTTTTATAAATTCCAAAACACTCATCTTTTTTCCTCTCTGTTTTTAAATTTGAAATTGACTGGATAGGGATGTATTCATACCATGCACACTTCCAGTCCTGATATCATTTTTATAGTATATTACAATTTCGGTGCTTCGTAAACCAAAATTCCAAAAAGACTGAAAGCATATAAAGGAAAAACCGGAGAAACATCTTATGTCTCTCCGGTCAGTACGTTATCAACAATTACATATTGTTTTATTACTCTTATCTGTCTGCAATCGTTGCAATATCGATCAGTGTCAAATTATGAAGGTCTGTATTCTCAAGGCTGGTTACAAGTGCTTCCGCTGTATCCAGACTGGTAAGAACATTCACACCTGTCTCAATGGCATTTCGACGGATTACAAAACCATCCTTCTGATGCTCAACACCCTGCGGTGGTGTATCGATAACCACATCAATCTTATGTCCAAGGATCAGATCCATAAGGTTCGGTGCAGGCTGCTCCAGTTTATTGGTACGGATTGCCTTGATTCCGTTTTCTTTGAGGACTTTTGCAGTTCCTCTTGTTGCATAGATGCGATATCCAAGAGCTTCAAAACGTCTTGCGATCGGAACTACTTCTTCATGATCTTCCTCTTTGACTGTGATGATCATATTCTTGTGTTTCGGAAGTTTGATTCCGGCTCCGATAAATGCCTTATATAATGCTTCGTTAAAGTTCTCTGCAATACCAAGACACTCACCTGTAGATTTCATTTCTGGTCCAAGGCTGATATCTGCACCACGGATCTTCTCAAAAGAGAATACCGGCATCTTGATCGCGATATGTTTTGCCTCCGGCTGAAGTCCCGGTGTATATCCCATATCTTTCAGTTTGTATCCGAGAATAACCTTAGTAGCCAGCGGCACGATCGGAATTCCGGTTACTTTACTAATATATGGTACTGTACGGCTGGAACGTGGATTTACCTCGATAACATAAACGTCTTCACCGCATACAATAAACTGAATGTTGATCATTCCGACTACATGCAGTGCTTTTGCCAGACGACGTGTATACTCAGCAATTGTATCTTTTGCGGTCTGGCTGATCGTCTGTGCCGGATATACGGAAATACTGTCTCCTGAGTGGATACCTGCACGTTCAATATGCTCCATGATACCTGGAATAAGGATATCCTCACCATCACATACTGCATCGACTTCGATTTCTTTACCCATCAGATATTTGTCAACCAGGATCGGATGTTCCTGTGCGATCTGATTGATGATTCCGATATATTCTTCTACATCCTCATCACTTACTGCAATACGCATACCCTGTCCGCCAAGAACATAGGAAGGACGAACAAGTACCGGATATCCCAGCTCATTGGCAGCTTTTTTAGCTTCCTCCGCTGTAAATACAGTCTGTCCCTTCGGTCTCGGAATTTCACATTTTTCAAGGATTGCATCAAAGAGCTCTCTGTCCTCAGCTGCATCAACGTCTTCTGCAGATGTTCCAAGGATCTTAACGCCCATCTTCATGAGTGCTTCTGTCAGTTTGATCGCAGTCTGACCACCGAACTGTACAACTGCACCATCCGGTTTCTCAATGTTTACGATATTTTCAACATCTTCCGGTGTCAGTGGCTCAAAATACAGCTTATCAGCAATATCAAAGTCTGTGCTGACTGTTTCCGGGTTGTTATTAACAATAATCGTCTCGTATCCTTCTTTTTCAAATGCCCATGTACAATGTACAGAGCAGAAGTCGAACTCAATACCCTGTCCGATGCGGATAGGTCCGGAACCGAGAACAAGTACTTTTTTCTTATCCGGTGTTGCTGCCGCTTCGTTTTCTGTATCCGGTCCACCATATACAGAATAATAGTACGGTGTTGCTGCTGCAAACTCAGCAGCACAGGTATCTACCATCTTATAAGCGGCTGTGATCTTATATCCCTGACGAAGCGCTTTGATGTCTGCTTCTGTTCTTCCACAAAGATCTGCGATCACATAATCCGGGAATTCCATGCGTTTTGCTTCCAGAAGGAGTTCTTCTGTAAGAGGCTGTGTTTTCAGTGCCTGTTCCATCTCTACCAGAATTGCGATCTTGTCAATAAACCATCTGTCAATCTTAGTGATTCTGTGGATATATTCTCTGGAAATATCTCTTCTGACTGCTTCTGCAATCTTCCAGATACGGCGATCATCAACAACTGACAGTTCTTCGATCAGTTCATCTTCATCCAGACCTGTAAAATCGTAAGACATCAGACTGTCCACGTGCTGTTCCAGAGAACGGATGGCTTTCATAAGAGCTCCCTCAAAGTTATGGCAGATACTCATAACCTCACCGGTTGCCTTCATCTGAGTAGTCAGTGTTCTCTTCGCTGTAATAAATTTATCAAATGGAAGTCTCGGGATCTTAACTACACAGTAGTCCAACATTGGCTCGAAACTTGCATAAGTTTTACCTGTAATGGCATTTGGAATCTCATCCAGAGTATATCCGAGTGCAATCTTTGCTGCAACCTTCGCGATCGGATAACCGGTAGCCTTACTTGCCAGCGCAGAAGAACGACTTACACGAGGGTTAACTTCGATTACACAGTATTCAAAGCTTTCCGGATGAAGTGCGTACTGTACGTTACATCCTCCGGTAATACCAAGTTCTGTAATGATATTCAGTGCAGATGTACGAAGCATCTGGTACTCTTTGTCTCCCAGTGTCTGAGACGGAGCAACTACAATAGAGTCACCTGTATGTACACCGACCGGGTCGATATTTTCCATGTTGCAGACAGTAATACAGTTTCCTGCACTGTCACGCATTACTTCATATTCGATTTCTTTCCATCCTGCAATACAACGCTCAACAAGTACTTCCCCTACACGAGAAAGTCTGAGACCATTTTCCAGGATTTCTCTCAGTTCGTATTCGTTATTGGCAATACCACCGCCACTTCCGCCAAGTGTATAGGCCGGACGAAGAACAACCGGATATCCAATTGTTTTGGTAAATATCACACCATCTTCTACAGTTGTTACGACTTTGGAAGCTGCGACCGGCTCACCGATCTTTTCCATGGTATCTTTGAATTCCTGACGATCCTCAGCCTTTTTGATTGTCTCAGCTGTAGTACCGATCAGTCTTACATTATGTTCCTTGAGGAAACCTTTTTCTTCCAGTTCCATTGCAAGATTCAGTCCGGCCTGTCCACCAAGTGTCGGAAGTACGCTGTCCGGTTTTTCTTTCAGGATCAGCTGCTCAACGACTTCTACGGTAAGTGGCTCAATATAAACTTTATCTGCAATGTCCTTGTCTGTCATGATCGTAGCAGGATTGGAGTTCAGAAGAACTACCTCCATGCCTTCTTCTTTCAGAGAACGGCATGCCTGTGTACCTGCGTAGTCGAATTCTGCTGCCTGGCCGATGATAATCGGACCGGATCCAATAACAAGAACTTTATGTATATCTTTATTTCTCGGCATGATCTGTTCCTCCCATCATTTCCATAAATCTGTCAAACAGGTAGCTGGAATCCTGCGGCCCCGGGCAGGCTTCCGGATGGAACTGTACGGTAAAGATATTTTTACCTTCGTAAGCCATTCCTTCGTTTGTACCATCGTTTACATTGACAAATGCAGGTTTTGCAATACCCTTTTTCTCAAGTGCTTCTGCATCAACCACATATCCATGGTTCTGAGATGAAATATAAACACGTCCGGTTGCAAGATCTTTGACCGGATGGTTTCCACCTCTGTGTCCGTATTTCATTTTATGTGTATCTCCGCCTGTGGCAAGTGCCATCAGCTGATGTCCAAGGCAAATTGCAAAAATCGGTACTTCAGACTCATACAGCTTGCGGATTTCTTCTATAATAGTGGTGCATTCCTTCGGATCTCCAGGGCCATTGCTGAGCATGATTCCATCTGGCTGATCTGCGAGGATTTCTTCAGCTGATGTAAGAGCCGGATAAATTGTCACCTGGCATCCTCTTTCATTCAGAGAACGGGCAATATTTCGTTTTGCACCAAAATCCATAAGTGCAACCTTTGGGCCTTTTCCTTTCAGCACTTCTTTCTCACGACAAGTTACTTTTTCAACTACTTTTCCGGTTGTATAAGCTTTTAAACGGGGGATTATTTCATCTAAATCGTAATTTTCGTTGACTGTGATCATACCATTCATGGTACCTTTTTCACGAAGAATTTTTGTGAGGGCACGAGTATCAATACCGGCAATACCAGGTATATCATGCTTTTCAAGAAAATGCTGGATTGTATCCACGCTTCTGAAATTGCTTGGGATACGAGATAATTCACGAACAATAAAACCATCAATCCAAGGTTTCCTGGATTCCTGGTCCTCATAACAGATTCCATAATTACCAATCAAAGGATAAGTCATGCAGACAGCCTGTCCTGCATACGATGGGTCAGTCATTACTTCGAGATATCCGGTCATTGATGTATTGAAGACAATCTCACTGATGACTTCTCTTGTTGAGCCAATGCTGGTTCCTTTAAACACATGGCCATCTTCTAATATCAGAAATGCTTTCATATAATCTCCCTTTCTGTTTTTTATCTAAATCTTCAAGATTGTATCACAAGAGTATCCTTTTTTCAACAAGTTAATGTGCTAAAAATAATTAAGTTGTTTGCAAAAATTTTGTTTTGGTAAATTGTATCTTTTGAAAATAAAATTTAAAAAATTCATTTTTTTATATTGACATTTGTCATTTCATGATGTATGATAAACAGGCAGTCGACGAGAGCGACTGATTATATTGAAATGCAGGAGTGGCGGAATTGGCAGACGCGCAGGCTTCAGGTGCCTGTGGTCGCAAGATCGTGTGGGTTCAAGTCCCATCTCCTGCATTCTTTTTTTGTTTATAAACTCAAATATTTTTTTAACATAATATCATTCAAAAACTCCAGTGGATAAGCTTCTCATAACTTATTCACTGGAGTTTCGTTTGTTCTCTGTTTCACCGGGAACTCTTTATTCTATACCCCGTATATAAATGCACGGATACTGAACGGCACCGCTTTGTATTCCGGCCAGATCACAGCAAAGAATACAAATACTGCCAGAAGTAGCAGCAGTACACAAATTGCTGCATATATTTTTTTTCTCAGACTTTCTTTTTTAATCTGTACATCAAAAAGATTTCCGTATCCTATAATCATAAAATAAGTAAGCGGCACGATCATCGGAAGACTGTAACGTCCCTGTGGCTGATAATCTGATGCATAAGAATAATATGCATTCAGAATGTTCGGGATGATCATTGCCACAAGCATACACCAGTTAAAAAACCCTTTCACACTCCATTGTTTTTTTATACGAAGTGCAAAGGTTCTGACCGGATGCAGGAATATCAGCAGAAATCCTGCTTTAATAAAATCCAGATAATTATTGATAAGCCACTTCGGCATAAACACATCCATATTTCCAAAACGGCCAACAAAGCTGCCACTGACAAGTTCTACCCAGGAAAAACCGTCCGATTGCGGAAAGCCTTTATTCAGCATATCCAGGAACGAATAGCCTTCCATCTGCGGTGTCTTTCGATTCGATGGTTTAAAATTCTTTTTCGCATATTTCTCTGCACAGATCGTCGAAGCATTCATTCCAAGGAAATCACCGTCATAAAGAATAGCATTTCGAATGAACCACCATGCAGTCAAAGCCACCACGATCACACATACCAGAAGTCCTTTTTTTACAAAATCGGCATATTTTCCATTCTTTCGGACTTCCATAAAAAGTGTCACTCCAAAGAAAATAATGCTGCAGAGAATAAATCCATATGCATTATAATAGGACAATGTACACGCGGCCACACCAAGCGCCAGGATCACACAATTCTTATAAGTCCAGCCCTCTGTCAGATAACGGACCCATGCATATACGATCACTGCCGTTGAAAACACTGCCAGTGCATCGCAGTTCACATATGTAAATACAAACAATGATCCGGGAAGCAGTCCTACAAATGAAGCAAATATCCAGGCCTTTCTTCTGTCGAACAGTCGTTTTCCCATATCAAGTGCCAGCCAGACAGTTCCTAGTCCAAGCAAAACATTGACAAATCTTGCTGCCAGAAGCAGTGCAAACGGTGCTGTCGTCACAAAACTCATTACTTTCATAAAGACTGCTGCGATCATATAATCCAGAATCGGAGAAAATGCATAGGAGATTCCCCATACAACGTTTCGTACAGCAGGATCATCTCCCACCGGAAGTGTTCCATGTTGATAAATATATTCCGCAATCTGATAACGCATCTGTTCATCCGGTCCGGCTCCCATAGGCTGAACACGCGCCCACATCAGATAAAACATCAGAAGAAACAGAAAGAAAAAAATCTCAACTGCGGTTTCTGCGCTTATTTTTTTTTTCTTCAACTTATCTTCCTCCATTAAAATTCAAACTCTCTGATTTTTTCTGCAATATAATCCACATCATCTACAGAAAGATCATAGAACATTGGCAGTCTCAGCAGACGCTCGCTTTCTTTTGTCGTATAGACATCTTCTCCATGAAATCTGCCGAATTTCTCACCTGCCGGAGAACTGTGAAGAGGTACATAATGAAATGCCGGAGCAATTCCATTTTCTCTGAGATATTTGATCAGTCTCGTACGCACTGCTATGTCCTGCACTTTAATATAGTACATGTGTGCATTGTGTTTACACCCTTCCGGAACGGACGGTCTCTCTATTTTCCCCTGTTTCTCCAGTTCTTCCAGTCTTTCATGATATCCGTCATAAATCTGATGACGTTTCTTATTAATCTTGTCACACTCTTCCAGCTGCGCATATAAATATGCCGCATTCATTTCACTTGGAAGATAGGATGAGCCATAATCGATCCAGCGATATTTATCAATCTGTCCCCGGAAAAATTTACTCCTGTCTGTTCCTTTTTCACGCAAAATCTCTGCTTTTTCCTGATATTCATTCTTCTGGAATACGATTGCTCCGCCTTCACCCATAGTAAAATTCTTGGTCTCATGAAAACTGTAACACCCGAAATCACCAATCGTACCAAGAGCTTTGCCATAATAATACGCATCCACTCCCTGTGCTGCATCTTCTACGACCTTCAGATTGTAAGAACGTGCTATTTCCATGATCTTATTCATCTCACAGGCAACTCCTGCATAATGAACCGGAACAATTGCTTTCGTTTTATCTGTGATTGCTGCTTCAATAAGATTTTCATCAATATTCATCGTATCCGGCCGGATATCAACAAATACAATTTTTGCACCTCGAAGTACAAATGCATCTGCAGTAGACACAAATGTGTAGGACGGCATGATCACTTCATCCCCCGGCTGAATATCACTCAGAAACGCAGCCATTTCCAGTGCGTGTGTACAGGATGTCGTCAGAAATACCTGATTTACCTGAAAACGTTCTTTCATCCATGCAGAACAGAGTTTTGTGTATTTTCCGTCACCGCAGAGCATCCCCTGTGCCACTGCATCCTGAATGTACTTTAATTCATTACCGACAAGTGCCGGTCTGTTAAAATCTATCATCTGAATCCTCTACTTTTCGTTATAAAGAATAATCGGGTAATTTATTTTGAAAAACAATTTCTTCACCATTCGTATCTGTCATACTCATTTTTTCGAAAAAATGTGCAGCTATCGCATCCAGTTCTTCACGGCTGCCTGCCGCTATATAATACAATGCCAGATATGGGTTCGGTCCATAAGCCACCACTTCTTCTCCATCTTCATAAAAAACCCACGGTTTCACTACTGCTTTTTCTTTTGCAAGCTCATATGCTATATGCTGATCCTGGATTCGCTTCTGTCTTCCATGAAAATAAAGAACAGCTCCATGAATCTGCGGTTTATGAATGTCATGGTTCAACAACATCTCTGCTGCCTGTTCCTTATCATAAACATAATTTAACAGAAGTTCTTCCATATTAAAGCCATATACCATATCCGTCAATTCATGTTCATATCCAAAGAAACGTGCTGCTATCTCACAGACCTGGATTCCTTCTCCCGGTTTCCAGAAAAACTGCATAGAAAGCGGACCTTCTTTCTGTCCTGTGTATGCTATGTACGACTGAAGCAGAGCTGTCGCCGGACCTTCGACTTCATTCAGCAATCGACTAGGGTATACATTTCTTGTACTTTCCGGAAGTGCTCCGATCTCAAACTGCGTCTTTTCCCTGTCTGCAATACTGATCACCTTCACTGTTCCATCCACAACCCAGGTCATCATATTAAATTCAAATCCATCATTATATTCTTCTATCAGAATTTCTTTCAGCTCCGTAAATTCCGCTGTTTCATGGACGCACTGTACAAGCTGCTCCTGATCTCTGACAATAAAGATTCCTCTTGATCCATACTTATCCAGCGGTTTACTGATCAACGGATACTTCAGCCCATTTGTCAGTTCAGACACTGCAGTTTTTTTATTTTCCTCAACAGGCACTTTGCAATATCCCGGAGTCGGAAGTCCCAGTTTCGAAAGAAGTTCTCTGCAGGCAGCTTTATCCCGATACCAGCGAAGCTGCTCCGGTTTCAGATAACACGGAAGATCTGCTTTCTCTGCAATCTTTACCATACATTCCATGAGAAGATCTGAAAAAGAAGTCACAATTCCATCCACATGTTCTTTTCGACAGAGTTCTGCCACAGAATCTATATCCGTCACAGGAATCACATACGATGCATCTGCAAACTGTCTGGCCGGCCCATCCGGATAACCATCACAGACGATCGTATAATATCCCCGCTCTTTTGATTTTTTTACAAGTTGTACAAATTCGCCCAGTGTACCAAGTATCAGTAATCTGTGGTTCATTCCCCGGATGCCTCCCATTCTCTGATCAATGCTGCCATATATTTCATTTCTTCTTTTCCATAACGCTGATCACACGGCAATGGCAGTATCTCTGCAGCCCATTTATATTCCAGACTGTTTTTATCACATTCTTCTAAAATATTTTTCCAGTAAGTCGGCACAAAAATCCTGTGTTCTGCAAGCCGGCGCCTTAAATTCAATCCCTCTTTATGATGATACGGATATACAAACGGACCCTCTGGTGTAACCCGGACAAAAACAGATTCTGTCGGAAGCTCTTCAGAAAGAATACTGTAATTTTCTTCTCTTCTGTGTTTTCCTGCCTCGTAATCGATCGCCCCAAGCAGATTTTCTGTAAGTCTCGACATCCTGCGAATTTCCATTCCATCATATGATGCTGCATTCTGAAGCATTTCCTGATAATATGCTCCTGCATTTTCTTCATATCTTCCCAGAATATGTTCCATTCTCTTGTTGGAACGATCCAGGGGCTTGTCCATGGAAAGTACTGCATCTGTTGCAAGATATGCCCCGTCACTGACACCCCAGAATTTCCTACAGGAATACAACGTGTCAATACCCTTCAGTGGTTTCTGAAAAAAAGCATGTGTGTGATCCACGATAATATTCCCATACTTTTCCTTATATTGAAGGATTTTCTCATCTGTCAGCTGTCCATAATAATTTACGAGATACAGGCATTCCTTTTCCTTCATTTTGTTCTGTGGAAGCAAAATATTCAATTCTGCATCCATTCTGTATCGCTCTGTCTGAATCCCATGCTGTTCACAGGCTTCCACCACAGACTCACATAAAAACATCGGCAGATATATTTTTGAGTACCTGCGGCTTTCCAGCAGCCACAGGAGTGCTGTTCTTCCAAGATTTACTTTATACAGTCCCGGATAATATTCCTTTCCTGCCAGATCTTCCAGCTCAAAGTAACCGCCGATTTCTTTTTTCATCAGTCTGTATCCTCCCGACGCACAACATAATGCGGCATCTTCTTTGCCTCATTCAAAATGTTCATAAGATAAATTCCCATAATTCCGATTGACAGCAGAATCAATCCAAAGAATGCCAGCATCACCATCATCAGTGAAGTCCATCCCTCAACAGATACTCCAAATGCGAAGTATCGAATCAGGAAATAAATTGCCATAACAAGACTCACCATGAAACTGACAATACCAATATTTCTCACCATAAGAAGCGGAAATGCACTGTGTGCCGTAATATCATAGATCAAATCTTTCAGCAGTCGTTTAAAGGAATAGCCACTTTTTCCATAAGCTCTTGCAGCATGTCGGACCGGTACATTAATAATCCTGTTAGATGTCAGTACAAGCAGATTCCCGATCTGCGGCAGATATGTATTTGTCTTTACCATTGCATCCACAAGGAACCGCCGGATCAGACGATAACTGGTGATCTGAAGGTTCGGATCTTTTCCAAGCATTTTGGATGTAGCCCACACCGAAAATTTAGTTCCGAGTTTACGGATAAAGCCATGCTGTCGGCCTTCATAACTTGCGATGATAGCATCGACATCATCTCGTTCTCTCATAACTTTGATCATCTTTGGCAGTTCTTCGGGCTGATGCTGCAGATCATCATCCATTGTCACAACAAAATCTCCTTTTACATGCGCAAAACCGCACAAGAGTGCCGGATGCTGCCCAAAGTTTCTCGCCATCTGTATTATACGAACTCTGCGATCCTTATTCCGAAGCTCCTGCATTACTTCGAAGGAACGATCCTTAGAACCATCATCTACAAGAATCAGTTCAAAATCTTCTTTTATTACTTCCCGGAAAACCTTTTCCAGGCGTCTGTATAATTCCTGTAATGTATGTTCAGAATTATATACAGGAACAACAACAGAATACAAACTCATATGTTTCCCTTTCTTTCTATCTATATACCTTCTAATTTATGCATTCTTTTTTATCATATCATTTTCAATATCTGTTGTAAACAGTACAGACAATCAAAAATTGCTTCTGTTCATCCTCTGTTTTTTGTTGTACAATGACAAAAGCATTATGCTGTGAATATCCGACAGCTACAGGCTATTATCATTTTTAATCATGGAGGAATTATGAAAAACTTCAGAAACTATGTGCAGCTTCATCTGAATATTCTGCTGTTTTCTCTGACAAGCGTATTTTCCAAACTTGCCTCGATCCAGTATAACAAAGACGGTCTGCATTCCCCGCTTTTTTATTTATTCCTGTTTCTTATGATCGCAAACTGCGGAATCTATGCGATTGCATGGCAGCAGGTCATCAAGAAATTTTCACTGTCCACTGCTTATGCCAACAAAAGTGTTTATCTTCTGTGGTCACAGATCTGGGCAGTTGCTATTTTTCACGAACAGCTTTCCGTACAGAATATCATCGGAATCCTGATTGTATTATTTGGAGTATGGACGGTGCAGAGATATGAATAGAACCTTTATCCTTATTATGCTGGGAGGAACCTTTTTTTCCGCAATCTCCCAGATTCTTCTGAAACAGAGTGCTAATATTAAATACAGCAATCCTTTGAGAGAATATCTTAACTGGCGCGTTATTCTCGCCTATGTGATGTTCTTCGGCATCCTTCTTCTGAATACCTGGTGCTATACCAAAGTAGACATGCGTTATGGACCTGTGATCGATACTGCTGCTTATGTCTTCGTTCTGCTGCTGTCCCGTATTATCCTGAAGGAAAAGATCACCAAAGGAAAATTCATCGGAAACCTGATCATCATTGCAGGAATCATTGTATATACGTTATAAATTTTCATAACAAAAGAACAGGCTCGAAACATAGTATTTCTCTTAACGATCGTACTCATTGTTCTGCCTGTTCTTTTTACATATTTATTATTTATTCAGATACTTATATACTGTTCTGGAAATTTAATTATTCTGTTTTCGCTTCCTCTGCCTCAGTTGAAACGTTCTCCTCTGCAGATTCTTCTGAAACTTTCTCTGAAATATCTTCTGTGGTTTCTTCTGTGCTTTCTTCTGCTGTCTCTTCTGAAACTTCCTCTGAAGCCTCTTCTGCTGCTTCCATAACTTCTTCTGCAGTTTCTTCGATTACGTCATCTCTGACTTTCTCAACTTCTTCTGCGGTTCCTTCAATCACATCATCTCCGGCTTTCTCTTCCGGCTCCTCTGTCGGGCATGCCGCACCACACTGCGAGCAAAATGCATCATTCTTATTGATCGGACTTCCGCATGCCGGACAAAAACGTTTGCATTTTACTTTCAATTCTGAAATATCAGACTTATATTTCGCGATCTGTTCCATGCGCTGGTCAATCTGTTCACAGAGTGCTTTCTGCGCATCATCTACAGGTATTTCTGCTTTATAGCGTTTGTAGATGATTCTTCCAAGATCTGCCATTGCTTTTTCTACCTGTCTCTCCTCACCGGAGATTTTATTCTTGATCCTTTGAGTCTCATATGCCTCTTCCGCACGTCCGCTCAGTTCCCTTGCTGTTTTGCTGATAGTCTCACTCAGACTTCCAAAAAAATCTTTTGCCATAATAAATTCCTCTCTTTCTTTGAAAAAAAGTTATATCATCTGCAATTTCAATTTCTTCTAATTCTTCCCTTCCAGAAGCGGAACTTCCTGTCCGCGAAGAAGAATCTTCGGACCACCGTTACCTTCAATGTACTCTCTTGTGATCACAACCTGTCCAATACTGTCATCCTTTGGAATTTCATACATAATATCCAGCATATATTCTTCAAGGATTGCACGAAGCGCTCTTGCTCCTGTGTGCTTTTCCATTGCTTTGGCAGCGATCGCATGCAGTGCGCCTTCCTCAAATTCCAGCTTCACTTCATCCAGCGCCAGAAGCTTCTGGTACTGTTTCAGGATCGCATTACGTGGCTCTCTCAGAATCTGTACCATCATATCTTCTGTAAGTCCATTCATCGTAAATATGATTGGCAGACGTCCGATAAACTCCGGTATCATTCCAAAGTTCCGGATATCATCTACTGTCACCTTCTCAAGAATATGTGGATCATCATCATATTTATCCTTCAGATCCGCATAAAATCCAATTGATGCCTGTTTGTTCAGACGCTCCTTGATGATATTTTCCAGATCCGGAAAAGCTCCGCCACAGATAAACAGAATATTTCTTGTGTTGACTGTAGTAAGCGGAACCATTGCATTCTTACTGTTGGCTCCGATTGGCACTTCCACATCAGCTCCCTCCAGCAGTTTCAGCATTCCCTGCTGTACAGCTTCACCACTGACATCACGCTGATTGGTATTTTTTTTCTTTGCGATCTTGTCAATCTCATCAATAAAGATAATTCCATGCTCTGCTTTTTCCACATCATTATCTGCTGCTGCTAGAAGCTTGGATACAACGCTTTCAATATCATCTCCGATATATCCAGCCTCTGTAAGAGAAGTCGCATCGGCAATTGCAAGCGGCACATCCAGAAGTTTGGCAAGCGTCTTGACCAGATAAGTCTTTCCACATCCCGTTGGTCCGATCATCAGCATGTTTGATTTCTCGATTGCAATCTCATCCATTGTATCTGTTGCCACACGTTTGTAATGGTTATAAACAGCTACAGACATAACCTTCTTTGCATATTCCTGTCCGATCACATATTCATCCAGAGTTGCCTTGATCTTATGCGGCGCCGGAATTTTCTTCAGGTCAAGAACCGGCTCCTTTTTCTCAGATTTTTTCTTCTTGGGTTTCTTCTGCTGTCCCATCTGATTCTGTAAGCTGCCAAGATCGATCATACTGATATTCGGCATGTTAAAAAGATCACCATAGTTAAAATTTCCTGTCTGCATCTGATGATTCATGCTGTCAAAGCTTCTCTGCATACAATCCGGACATATATGTATATTATTTGGAAGATCGATCATCTTTCCGGCCTGCTTCTCAGAACGGTGACAGAGTGTACAGTATTTCTCCGGTTCGTGTCTGTCCTCTTCCTGCTCCTCCGTATCACTGACCTCTCCCTCTAAAATCTCATCCTCATATTTATCTGTCATAGAATTTTTAAACTCTCCTTTCATTTCCAGCGTTCCATATCATATAAAGAACGCACAGATCAGAAATACCTGCTGTATCTGCTGACCTATGCGTTCATTATAACATAACCATTTAAAGTGTAAACTAAAGTTTTTATAAATTAACTCGTTGTGCTAGATAAAATTAATATAAAGAAACT
>ERZ1026850.638-NODE-638-length-20921-cov-5.763107_pt1 | contig 20921 bp, 20 predicted proteins | sample MGYA00380155_ERZ1026850 | MGnify/ENA primary metagenome ERZ1026850 (study PRJEB33269, sample SAMEA4719791) | human gut metagenome | biome: human-associated habitat; feature: organic feature; material: feces | place: Cameroon | collected 2013-10 ... | reverse complement strand
GAATTCGAGGGCTACTGCCACTGCCGTTTGTACTACAAGGAAAAGTAAAAATTGGCTATAGACCTATGGTATTTTACCACACGTCTGAAAAAAGCACCGCCTTTAAGCGCGGTGAGATAAGAAAACAAGCAAAAATCTTATCATCACTACGTTTTAAGGGCAGCGGGCAAACAGGTTACAAGTGAATAACCGAGCAAAGGGGGCGTTATCGCAGGATAGCGCCCCTTTCTGCATATTGCCGCGCCACAGATCAAAAATCTGTGGCGTTTTTTTATGCCCGAAAGAAAGGAGGCGCAGCCGGGAATGTATTTTACAAACGGCGACAGGCGGGCGTTTGAACTGCTTATGCAGCAGAAACCGGGCTTTGACCGCTATCAATCCGGCTGTGCCGGTGCAGATGAAGATTGCGCCGCCTGCCGTTTCTACCGCCCGGAGTGGAAATATGAGTTTTGCGTTTTCAAGGAGTGTCCTTATTGCCCCGGCAAAGGGACGCGGAAAACGCCGCCCAACGTGGATAAATAGACGCTGAAAAAGCCTTGCGCCATGCGGCTTTACAGACGCGAAAGGCGCATACCCCTATACTTTCCCTTTAACCCCTCAAAAACAGCGTCCTAACCGTCCACGCAGACCGAAGAAAGGAGAAAGCGAAATGGCAGTTTTCCGAGTGGAGCGCAATACGGGCTATACCGTTATGAGCAACCACCATCTACGCAACAAGGAATTGACCTTAAAGGCCAAAGGGCTTTTGTCGCAAATGCTATCCTTGCCGGAGGACTGGGATTATACCCTTGCGGGGCTGTCCCATATCAACCGGGAGAAGATCGACGCGATACGCGAAGCGGTCAAGGAACTTGAAAAAGCGGGATATATCGTGCGCAGCAGAGAGCGCGACGAGAAAGGCCGCTTGCGCGGCGCGGACTATATCATCTATGAGCAGCCGCAGCCGCCAGAGGAACCGGCCCCCGGCGACGGGCAGCCGCCTACATTGGATTACCCTACGTTGGAAAATCCAACATTGGATAATCCAACGTTGGAAAAACCTACGCAGGAAAAACCTACGTTGGAAAATCCAACGCAATTAAATAAAGATAAATCAAGTAAAGAAAAATCAATTACAGATTTATCAAGTACCCATTCCATTCCTTTCCATTCCCTAAACCCCTTGCCTTATGAGCAGGACGAAGCGGCTACGCCGCCGGAAAGGAAAAGAACGGAAGCGAAAAGCAATAGCGCAATCGAGATTTACAGGGAGATTGTCAAGGACAATATCGAGTACGACGTTCTCATACAAGACCCCAAAATGGATAAAGACCGTTTAGATGAAATCGTCGAGTTAATCATGGAAACCGTCTGCACAGCACGAAAAACAATCCGCATTGCCGGGGACGACTACCCCGCCGAGTTGGTAAAATCAAAGTTTTTGAAGCTGAACAGCAGCCATATTGAGTTTGTTTTGGATTGCATGAGGGAGAACACCACTAAAATCCGCAATATCAAGCAGTATCTAAAAGCGGTGCTGTTCAATGCGCCGAATACCATTGACAGCTATTATACTGCCCTTGTCAATCACGATTTCTACGGCAGCCAGTAGCATAACCGCAGCTTGCGGGGAAAGGAGTTGATATGCCTTGCAGGAGGAAGTAACCCAAAAAGTGATTGCCTTATCTATCAAAATGGGCAAGGGAACGGCAAAGCTGACCGAACAGGCCTTGCAGAAAGCCATCAAGAAGTTTTTGGAGCAGAAAAACGCGCCACCGCATGGGAAACAGACCATGCGGCAGCTTATGAAGCAGAACGCGGGCGTTTCCAACATTGAGATCACAAACGACAATATCAAGGCCTTTGAGAGTACGGCGAAAAAGTACGGCATAGATTTCTCGCTGAAAAAGGTTAAGGGGGAGCAGCCCCGTTACCTTGTGTTCTTCAAGAGCCGGGACGCGGACGCAATGACCGCAGCCTTTCAAGAGTTTTCAGCAAGGAGGCTGAACCGGGAGAAAAAGCCCTCTATCCGCAAAGCCCTTGCCGCCGCAAAGGACAAGGCAAAGCAGCTTAATGAAGCCCGCGACAAGGTAAAGAAAATAGACAGGGGGCGCGAGATATGAAGCAGTTAAACTATAAAAAACTGATACTCCCGAATATCCCCTATGTGTTCTTTGTCTATCTCTTTGACAAAGTGGGACAGGCGGTGCGGCTTACTCCCGGCGCGGACATATCCGCAAAGCTGCTGCATATCGCGCAGGGCTTTTCCGCCGCCTTTGAAAACGCCTTGCCGAGCGTCCACCCGATAGACCTATTGATCGGCATAGTGGGCGCGGTGATTATCCGGCTTATTGTCTATGTGAAAGGCAAGAACGCAAAGAAATACCGCCGAGGGGCAGAATACGGCAGCGCACGTTGGGGAAATGCGGACGATATACGGCCTTACATATCCCCGGACTTTCAAAACAACATCATTCTGACGCAGACGGAACGGTTGACAATGGAGAGCAGGCCGAAGCAGCCGAAATACGCGAGAAATAAAAACGTCGTCGTGATCGGCGGCAGCGGCAGCGGGAAAACCCGCTTTTTTGTTGAGCCGAACCTTATGCAGCTTCATTCTTCCTATTGCTTGACAGACCCGAAAGGCACAGTCTTGATCGAGTGCGGGAAGCTGTTAGAACGCGCCGGATATAAAATCAAAGTGCTGAACACCATCAATTTTTCAAAGAGTATGCACTATAACCCCTTTGTGTATATCCGCAGCGAAAAGGACGTGTTAAAGGTTGTCAACACCCTTATCGTCAACACCAAAGGCGACGGGGAAAAGAGCGCGGAGGACTTTTGGGTAAAAGCGGAACGCCTGTTGTACTCCGCGCTGATCGGCTACATTTGGTATGAAGCCCCCGCCGATGAAATGAACTTCATTACCCTTTTGGAACTTATCAACGCAAGCGAGGCAAGAGAGGACGACGAGGAATATCAATCCCCCGTTGATTTGCTCTTTGCCGACTTGGAGGAACGGGAGCCAGACCATTTTGCGGTGAAGCAATATAAAAAATACAAGTTGGCGGCGGGCAAGACCGCAAAATCCATCCTTATTTCTTGCGGCGCGAGGCTTGCGCCCTTTGACATTAAGGAACTCCGCGACCTTATGGCTTACGACGATTTGGAACTTGACACGTTGGGCGACCGCAAAACCGCCCTGTTTCTCATTATGAGCGATACCGACGACACCTTTAACTTTGTGATTGCTATTCTGCAATCGCAGCTATTCAACCTCTTATGCGATAAAGCCGACGACGTATATAACGGCAAATTGCCTGTTCACGTCCGGTTTTTGCTTGACGAGTTTGCGAACATCGGACAGATACCCCGCTTTGACAAGCTGATTGCCACAATCCGCAGCCGGGAAATGTCCGCTTCTATCATTCTGCAATCGCAGAGCCAGCTAAAAGCCATTTACAAGGACGCGGCGGAAATCATATTGGATAACGCCGATTGTACCTTGTTTTTGGGAGGGCGCGGGAAAAATGCAAAGGATATTTCAGATAACTTGGGGCGTGAAACCATCGACAGCTTCAACACTTCTGAAAATCGCGGCACGCAGGTTTCCCATGGCCTCAACTATCAAAAATTGGGAAAGGAGTTGATGACGCAGGACGAAATCGCAGTTATGGACGGTGGAAAGTGTATTTTGCAGCTTAGGGGCGTGCGCCCATTTTTCTCGGACAAGTACGACATTACCAAACACCCGAACTACAAATACCTTTCCGACTTCGACAAGAAAAACGCTTTTGACGTGGAACGGTATATGAAAAAGCGTCCGGCAATCGTAAAGCCGGACGAGGCCTTTGACATATACGAAATAGAGTTGTCCGACGAGGACGCAGCCGCCGAAGAATAACGGCGGCATTTTTATTTCCTACACACATTTTCAGAGCCGTAAAACGGCAGAAAGCGAGGTTTCTTTATGGCATTTTTCAATAGCGCAGTTGAGGTATTGCAGACTTTGGTTATCGCGCTTGGCGCGGGCTTGGGTATCTGGGGCGGCATTAACTTGATGGAGGGTTACGGCAACGACAACCCCGGTGCCAAAAGCCAGGGCATGAAGCAGCTTATGGCGGGCGGCGGCGTTGCGCTGATCGGCCTTACCCTTGTCCCGCTTCTTTCCGGCTTGTTCGGCTAATGCCGCAGGCGCACACTACCCGCCGCGCTCTCCCGCTTATGCGGGAGGGCGCGGGAAAGGAGGGATTAACCTTTGATATGGCAGATGATTGAGGACTGGTTTCGCGGTATCTTGACAGATGGAATACTCTCGAACCTGTCCGGGCTGTTCGACAGCGTAAATACAGAGGTTGGCGAAATCGCCGCCGAACTCGGCACGACCCCGCAAGGCTGGAACGCGGGCATTTTCAACATGATACGCAGCCTGTCCGAAAACGTGGTGGTGCCGATTGCGGGCGTTATCATTACCTTTGTCATGTGCTATGAGTTGATACAGCTTGTAATCGAGAAAAACAATATGCACGACTTTGAAACATTCATTTTCTTCAAGTGGATTTTCAAAACGTTCATTGCGGTGCTGATCGTAACGAATACTTGGAATATCGTTATGGGGGTGTTCGACGTGACGCAGAGCGTCGTCAATCAATCGGCGGGCGTGATTATCGGCAATACGAGCATAGACATAACGAGCGTGATTGCCGACTTGGAAACGCAGCTTGAAGCCATGAACTTGGGCGCGTTGTTCGGGCTATGGTTTCAATCCCTGTTCGTGGGGCTTACCATGAAAGCCCTGTCTATCTGCATTATGCTTGTGATCTACGGGCGTATGATTGAAATATACCTTGTAACGAGCGTTGCGCCTATCCCTATGGCGACAATGATAAATCACGAATGGGGCAGCGTCGGGCAGAACTACCTAAAATCCCTGCTTGCCCTCGGTTTTCAAGCCTTTTTGATTATGGTATGCGTGGGGATTTACTCGGTGCTTGTGCAGACAATCGCGGTAACGGGCGACGTGTCCGGCGCGATCTGGGCTTGCATGGGCTATACCGTCCTCTTGTGCTTCACCCTCTTTAAGACGGGCAGCCTCGCAAAATCCATTTTCGGGGCGCATTAAGGAGGTATGAAATGGCGTATGTAACCGTCCCAAAGGACTTGACAAAGGTAAAAAGCAAGGTGATGTTTAACCTTACGAAACGGCAGCTTGTTTGTTTCGGCGCGGCGGTGGCTATTGGCTTGCCGCTTTTCTTTTTGACAAAGGACAGCGCGGGAACGACGACGGCGGCCTTGTGCATGGTGCTTGCCATGCTCCCCATGTTCTTATTCGCCATGTACGAAAAGAACGGGCAGCCCCTTGAAATTGTAATACGGCAATTTGTGGAGGTGAAGTTTCTCCGCCCCAAAGAGCGACCTTATCAGACCAACAACTTTTATGCCGCCCTTGCGCGGCAGCAGCAATTAGATAAGGAGGTACGGGCGATTGTCAAAGGAAAAGATCAACACCCAAAGCGAAAAGCGCAGATTGAGCAGGAAAGAAAAAAAGCAGATTGAGGGGGTTATCCGGCAGGCAAAGGGCGACGGAAAGCCCCATACGGCGCAAGAAAGCATACCCTTTGAGCGAATGTATAAGGATGGGGTTTGCCGCCTTGCCCGTAACCGCTATTCCAAGTGCATTGCCTTTGAGGATATGAACTATCAGCTTGCGCAGCCGGACGACAAAACAGCGGTTTTTGAAGCCCTTTGCGATATGTATAATGCGTTTGACGCTTCTATCGGCGTACAGCTTTCTTTAATCAGCCGTTACGCCAACAAGGAGGATTTCAAGCAGAGCATTACCATTTCCCCGCAGGGCGACGAGTTTGATAGTATCAGAGCCGAATACACCGATATGCTTAGGACGCAGCTTGAACGGGGCAACAACGGCCTTATCAAGACAAAGTTTCTCACGTTCACCATTGAAGCGGAGAATATCAAAACGGCGCGGGCGCGGCTAAACCGCATTGAAACGGACACGCTCAACCATTTTAAGGTGATCGGCGCGGCGGCGCGGACGCTGGACGGGAAACAGCGGCTTGAGGTGCTGCATGGCATTTTCCACCCGGACGGGGAACGCTTCAACTTCTCTTGGGATTGGCTGCCCACAAGCGGGCTGTCGGTCAAGGACTTTATCGCCCCGTCCTCTTTCCGTTTTGGCGACGGGCGAATGTTCCGCATGGGCGGCAAGTACGGCGCAGCGTCCTTTTTGCAGATCGTCGCGCCGGAACTCTCCGACCGTATGCTTGCCGACTTCATGGAGGCGGAAAACGGGATTATCGTCAATCTGCATATCCAGAGTATCGACCACAACGAGGCCATCAAGACCATCAAGCGCAAGATTACCGACCTTGACCGCATGAAGATTGAGGAACAAAAGAAGGCAATCCGCAGCGGGTACGATATGGATATTATTCCGTCCGACCTTGCCACCTACGGCGGCGAGGCGAAAAACCTACTCCGGGATTTGCAGAGCCGCAACGAGCGAATGTTCCTTTTGACCCTGCTTGTGGTGAACCTTGCGGACACAAAGCAGAAATTGGATAACGACGTGTTTCAAGCGGCGGGGATTGCGCAGAAATACAACTGTATGCTGACCCGACTTGACTACCGGCAGGAGCAGGGGCTTATGTCCTCTATCCCGCTTGGGGAAAACCTTATCCAGATACAGCGGGGCTTGACAACTTCAAGTACCGCTATTTTTGTACCCTTTACCGTTCAAGAACTGTTCCAAAGTGGCGAAGCCTTGTACTACGGCTTAAACGCCCTTTCCAACAACATGATACTTTGCGACCGCAAGCAGCTTAAAAACCCCAACGGCCTAATCCTCGGCACACCGGGCAGCGGCAAAAGTTTTTCGGCAAAGCGCGAGATTACAAACGCTTTCCTTATCACGCAGGACGATATTATCATCTGTGACCCCGAAGCGGAGTATTACCCTCTTGTCAACCGTCTGAAAGGACAGGTTATCAAGGTGTCGCAGACAAGCACGCAGTATATTAACCCGATGGATATTAACCTCAATTACAGCGAGGGCGACACGCCCATAGCCTTAAAGAGCGACTTTATCCTTTCCCTTTGTGAACTCATTATGGGCGGCAAGAACGGCTTGGAGGCCGTTGAAAAGACCTTGATCGACCGCGCCGTTATCAGCGTGTACCGGGAGTATTTGGCAGACCCACAGCCGGAGAAAATGCCGATTTTGGGCGACCTGTACGACGAGATCAAGCGGCAGCCGGAAAAGGAGGCGCAGCGGATTGCGGCGGCGTTGGAACTGTATGTAAACGGCAGCTTGAATGTGTTTAACCACCGTACCAACGTGGATATTCATAACCGCCTTGTGTGCTTTGACATTAAGGAACTGGGGACGCAGCTTAAAAAGATTGGTATGCTCATTGTGCAAGATCAAGTGTGGAACCGGGTGACGGAAAACCGCAGCGCGGGCAGGGCGACCCGGTACTATATCGACGAGTTTCATCTGCTGCTTAAAGAGGAACAGACCGCCGCCTATTCCGTTGAGATTTGGAAGCGTTTTCGGAAATGGGGCGGTATTCCCACAGGTATTACGCAGAACGTCAAAGACCTTTTGGCAAGCAAGGAGATTTCCAACATCTTTGAAAACAGCGATTTTGTCTATATGCTCAATCAAGCGCAGGGCGACCGGGAAATCCTTGCAAAGCAGCTTAATATCTCCCAACAGCAAATGTCCTATGTGACCCATTCCGAGGCGGGCGAGGGGCTTATCTTCTTCGGCAACGTGGTACTTCCCTTTGTTGACCGTTTCCCGACAGATACAGAGTTGTACCGGGTGATGACGACCAAACCCGGAGAGGTGTCGGCATGATGGGCGCGGGCGTTATCCATTGCGGCGACAGCTTGGAGGTATTAAAGACCTTGCCGGAAAACAGCGTGGATTGTTGCGTCACGTCCCCGCCGTACTACGGCTTGCGGGACTACGGCGCAGACGGGCAGATCGGGCGGGAGGCGACGCCGGAGGAATACATAGACCGTCTTGTGTCGGTATTCCATGAGGTCAAGCGGGTGCTTACGCCGGAGGGCACTTGTTGGCTGAATATCGCGGATAGCTATTGCGGCACAGGCAGCAAGGCGCAGCATACAGACCCGAAATACCCCAAAGGCCGGAACGGGCAGCAGACCGCAATCAACCGCCACGCCCCCGGCTGCAAGCCCAAAGATTTAATTGGTGTCCCTTGGCTTGCCGCCCTTGCCCTACGGGGCGACGGTTGGTATTTGCGCAGTTCGATCATTTGGTACAAGGGAAACCCCATGCCGGAGAGTACGCGGGACAGGCCGACCCGCTGCTATGAGTATGTGTTTCTGCTCACAAAGTCAAAGAAATATTACTACGATTGGCAGGCGGTAGCGGAGCCGATTGCCTCGCAAACCGCGTCAAGGCTGAAAAGCGGCAGAGGAAAACACAACAAATATGCGGTTGCCATACCCGGACAGAACAATGCGCAGCGGATTAACGCGCCCCGCAGCAAGGGCGCGTACACCGACGAGCGCATTTCCCCCGTCCGCAGCCGCCGCAATGTGTGGCAGATCAACAACGTGCCTTATCATGGCGGGCATTTCGCCGCGTTCCCGCCGAAATTGGCGGAAACCTGCATACTTGCGGGCTGTCCCGTCGGCGGGGTTGTGCTTGACCCCTTTTTCGGCAGCGGCACAACGGGCATGGCGGCAAAGCAGCTTGACCGCCGCTATATCGGCATTGAGTTAAACCCCGAATACTGTACCCTTGCAGAAAAACGGATTGGAGGTGATGAAAAATGAGCAAGGAGTTAAAAGCCCCGGACAAGGTAACGCAGAAAATGACCCGCGACGGGGCGGTGATGGAAAACCTTACGACGGGCGAGGTTTCCAGTATCAGCGAAAGGCCGCAGGAGGAAAGCTACGCCGCCCCCGCAGGGGCGGCAGCGGAAAAAGCGGCGCAGCGCGTCCATACGGAGGTTGCGAGATCTTCTGCAAAGAACGCGGAGAAAAAAGCCCTTGACGCGGCGCAGCCCAAAAACCATGTTTCCCGCTTGCAGTTTTCCGAAGCGGAACGGGCAACGCCGGAACTGCAAAAGGCTATCCGCAAGTCCGATACCGCCGCCGACCGTCTGGACGCGGCGCGGGCGGCTATCCCCAAACAGACCAAAATCAAGAAAGAGCGCGTTTTTGACGAGGCCAGAGGCAAGGCAAAAACGCGCCTTTCCTTTGAGAAAACCGACAAGCCCCAAAATGGCAAGCTGCACCACAACCCCCTTTCCCGTCCAGCGCAGGAACTTGACAACGCCGTACATGGCAAAATCTATGAGGTAGAGAAAGAAAACGTCGGTGTGGAAAGCGGCCACAGGATAGAACTTGCGGGCGAGAAAGCGGGCGGCATGGGGACGCGGGCAGTCAAGCGCGGCTTGCGCCATCACAGGCTGAAGCCCTACCGGGCGGCCGCCGCAGCCGAGAAAACGGCGGCAAAGGCCAACGCGGATTACCTCTACCAAAAGGCATTGCAGGATAACCCCGCCCTTGCGCACTCCAACCCTCTTTCCCGTTTTTGGCAGAAACAGCGGATAAAGCGGCAGTATGCAAAGACGCTGAAAACAGGCCAGACCGCGAAAAAGACCGCCGAGGCCACCGTAAAGGCGGCGAAGAAAACCGCCGAGGAAAGTAAGCGGGCAACGCTCTTTGTCGTCCGCCATTGGAAAGGCTCTCTCATCGTTGTGGGGCTTGTCTTTGTGCTGTATATGCTGTTCGGCGGGCTGTCCTCTTGTTCCATGCTTGGCGGCAACAGCGGCAGCGGCTTGATCGCGTCGTCCTATCTCTCCGAGGACGCGGACATTTTAGGCGCGGAAAACGCCTATGCCGCTATGGAGGCCGAATTACAGGATATGCTTGACAATATCGAACGCGAATACCCCGGCTATGACGAATACCGGGTAAACGCGGACGAGATCGAGCATGACCCCTATGTGCTTGCGTCTATCCTCTCCGCTTGGCATGAGGGCGTATTTACCCTTGCCGAAGCCCAAAGCACGCTGCAAATGCTCTTTGAGAAGCAGTACATTTTGACGGTGACGGAGGAAGTGCAGGTACGCTACCGCACCGTAACGCGGACGGACAGCGAGGGCAATGACTACGATGTGGAAGTGCCGTACAACTACTATATTCTCCATGTGGATTTGGAAAACTTCAACCTCTCCCACGTCCCTGTTTACATCATGGGCGAGGACGCTTTATCCCTGTACGCTATGTATATGTCAACGCTTGGCAACCGCCCCGACCTGTTCCCGTCGTCAAGCTATGTGTCAAAGTACGTTACTAACCCGCCCGCCGATTATGAAATTCCCGCCGATCTTCTGGGTTCCGATGAACAGTTTGCGCGGCTGATTGCGGAAGCGGAAAAGTACGTCGGTTTTCCCTATGTGTGGGGCGGCAGCACGCCGCAGACCTCTTTTGATTGCAGCGGCTTTGTCAGCTACGTTTTGACGAACAGCGGCCTATACAATACGGGCAGGCTTGGAGCACAGGGGCTATACAACATTTCAAGGCGCGTTTCCACCCCGCAGCCGGGCGACCTTGTATTTTTCACAGGCACCTACGACACCCCCGGCGTTTCCCACGTCGGGATTTATGTGGGCGACGGTATGATGTTGCATTGCGGCGACCCCATACAGTACAGCAGCTTGAATACAAGCTATTGGCAATCCCATTTCTACGCCTACGGGCGGTTAAATTACAACTGATCGAAAGGAGATTTATCATTATGGCAAACAGCAAACTTGACCGTATCGAAAAGGACATTGCGAAAACGAGGGCGAAAATCTTGGAACAGCAGAACAGGCTGAAAGCCCTTGAAGCGCAGAAAACCGAGGAAGAAAACGCCCAGATCGTGCAGATGGTAAAGGCGGTACACCTTGACGGGGCGCAGCTTGCCGCGTTCCTTGCCGCCTATGCCAACGGCGAAATCCTTTTGCCGCAGCAGGAAGCGGCCTACCCCGCAGAACAGGAGGACAGCGAAGATGAAGAATAAAAAGTTAGTCCGCACTTTTACCGTACTGTGTGCCGCCCTTGTACTCATGGGCGGCATTTCCGTTACCGCCTACGCGGGCGGCGGCGAGGAATGGGAGTACACCGAGCCGGAGGAAACGACAGGCGGCTATGACCCGCAGCCCCTTACGCCGGAGGGTAACATGAGCCTTGTAGACGACATATCGGGCGAAGCGTCGGGAGATAAGCAGTTTATTACCGTCGTTTCCAAAAACGGCAACTATTTTTATATCATCATTGACCGCGCCGAGGACGGGGAAAACACCGTACATTTCCTAAATCAAGTGGACGAGGCCGACCTGTTGCAGCTTATGGAGGACGGGCAGGCCGAGGAAATCCCCGTTTGTAGCTGCACAGAAAAATGTGTTGCCGGAAGCGTCAACACCGCTTGCCCCGTTTGCAGCGTCAACATGAGCGAGTGCGCGGGCAAGGAGGCAGAGCCGGAGCCGGAACCGCCCGCCGAGCCGGAGGACGAGAAAAGCGGCGGCATGGGCGGTATTCTTCTTGTAATCGTGCTGCTTGCAGCGGCGGGCGGCGGCGCGTTCTACTACGTTAAGATTTTGAAACCGAAGCGGGACGCGGCAAAGGGAAATACGAGCCTTGAAGATTTTGACTTTGACGAGGACGACGAGGAAACCGAGGAATTAGAGGACGAACAGGAGGACGAGGACGAATGAAATTAGTGATTGCAGAAAAACCCAGCGTCGGGGCGGCCATTGCCGCCGTTTTGGGCGCAAAAGAAAAGCGCAGCGGATATTATGAGGGCGCGGGCTATCTTGTGTCGTGGTGTATCGGGCATTTGATTAGCCTTGCAGACGCAGCGGCCTACAATGAGCAATTCCGCAAGTGGAACTATAACGATCTCCCCATTGTGCCGCGGGAATGGCAGTTTACCGTTGCAAGCGGCAAGGAGCAGCAGTTTTCCATTCTCAAAGGCCTTATGCACCGCAGCGACGTTTCTGAAATCGTCAATGCTTGCGACGCGGGGCGCGAGGGGGAACTCATTTTCCGCTTTGTGTATGAGCAGGCGCATTGCCAAAAGCCTTTTTCCCGCCTTTGGATTAGCAGCATGGAGGAAAGCGCAATCCGGGCGGGCTTTGACAATCTGAAAGACGGGCGGGATTATGACACCCTCTATCAATCCGCGCTTTGCCGCGCAAAGGCCGATTGGCTGATCGGCATTAACGCCACCCGCCTTTTCTCTATCCTCTATCACAGGACTTTGAACGTGGGGCGCGTCCAGACTCCCACCCTCGCTATGCTTGTCAACCGGGATTACGCCATCAGCAGTTTCCAAAAGGAAAAATATCACCTTGTCCGGCTGAATATGGGCGGCGTCGCCGCCCTTTCCGAACGGCAGGACGACGAAGCGGCGGCGCGGCAGATAAAAGCGGCTTGCGAACAATCGCAGGCCGTTTGCACTTCTATCAAAAGGGAGAAAAAGAGCGTTTCCCCGCCGAAGCTGTTTGACTTGACCTATTTGCAGCGGGAGGCAAACCGCCTGTTTGGATTTACCGCCAAACAGACCCTTGACTATGCGCAAGCCCTCTATGAAAAGCGGCTTTTGACCTATCCGAGAACGGACAGCAGCTATATCACGTCGGATATGCAAAATAGCACAAAGGAACTTGTTACCGGGCTTTGCGGGCTTCTCTCCTTTATGCAGGGAGTAACGCTGCAAGCGGATTTTGCAAGGGTTATCAATGACGGCAAAGTAACCGATCACCACGCCATTTTACCAACAGCGGAGTTTGTGAAAAAGGGCTTTGATGGATTGACCGAGGGGGAGAAAAAACTACTTTCCCTTGTGTGCGCAAAGCTGCTTTGCGCCGTTTCCGCGCCTTATACCTATGAGGCGGTTACGGCGGTTTTCTCTTGCGGCGGCTACGCCTTTACCGCAAAGGGCAAAACGACGCTTTGCGAGGGGTGGCGGGAGATTGAAAAGCTGTCCCGCTCCGCAGCCGCAGAACAGGACGAGGAAACCGAGCCGGAAGCGGTTTTGCCCCCGCTTGCCGAGGGGCAAACCTTTGACAATCCGGCGGCGGAGATCACAGAGCATTACACGCAGCCCCCAAAGGCATTTACCGAGGACACGCTTTTAGCGGCTATGGAGAACGCGGGCAAGGAGGACACGCCGGAGGAAGCAGAACGAAAAGGGTTAGGCACCACCGCAACGCGGGCGGGTATCATTGAAAAGCTGATAAGCGCGGGCTTTGCCGAGCGCAAGGGCAGAAAGCTAATCCCCACCAAAGACGGGTATAACCTTGTGGCGGTGTTGCCGGAGGCGTTGACTTCCCCGCAGCTTACGGCAGAGTGGGAAACCCGCCTTGTGGAGATTGCCAAAGGGACGCAGGCCCCCGCCGACTTCATGGCGGGCATTGGGGAAATGGCGGCGGGGATCGTCAAGACCTATTCCGCGATCTCCGAAGATAAGGCAAAGCTGTTTACCCCGCAGCGGGAAGCCATCGGCCTTTGCCCCCGTTGCGGCGCGGCGGTTTACGAGGGAAAGAAGAATTTTTATTGTTCTGATCGGGCTTGCGGCTTTGTCATGTGGAAGAACGACCGATTTTTTGAGCAGCGGAAAAAGGCCTTTACAAAGGCCATTGCCGCCGCCCTCTTGAAAGATGGGCGGGTGAAAATCAAAGGTATGCACTCCACCAAAACGGGCAAGACCTTTGACGGGGTTGTGCTGCTTGCCGACACAGGCGGCAAGTATGTAAACTTCCGCGTCGAGCAAAACCGAACATGATTAGGCTTGATGAAAAGCAGCGCCGCGCCGTTAAGAAAATGACCCGCGCCGAATGTGCCAACAACGATTGCGGCCATTGTCTGCTATTGGACGACGGGGAGCCTTGTGTTTGTGTGCAGGCAATCAGCTATTCGCTTTTGTGCCGCTACTTCCGCGAGGCGGTATTGCCCGCCGACAAACAGCTTTACGGCGAGATCACCCGCGAAAGGGAAATAGAATGGAAGCATTGCGCGGTATGCAAAAGCACCTTTGCGGCGGGCAGCAACCGGGCGAAATACTGTCCCGCCTGTGCGGGAAAGATACGCCGCAGGCAGAAAGCCGAAAGCGAGAGAAACCGCCGCTTGCGGCTAAAAACAACTACATAGCAAGCACAGCAAACGAGTACCCGTTTGCGATTTAGCCCCGCACTTCTCTTTGAGATTTGCGGGGCTTTGGCTTGTTGGGATAGTCCCAAACCCTTATTGAAAACGCGAAAGGAAGTGCAGCCGATCAAGGATAAAATGATTACCGAGATTACCAACGCCATTATGCGGATGGATACCGGGCAAACATCTTTTGATATGCGGCAGATACAAAACCGCCGTTTTATGTATCAACCGCAGACAGGGACGCTTATTTTAGGCTATCAGTACAAGGGCAGCGGCGTTGTTTCAAGCCATGCCGACGAACACGATAAAAGCGGCGCGACCGAACCATACGACAGCTTTATTCGCGGGTGGATAGGAACCGGCAAGCAATATCCCAATGGCGTTATCCATTTTGCCCCAGGCATACCCCCAGATCATGCAGAAGCCTTTGACAAGGCTTTTTCTACGCTGCAAATGTTCAGCGAAAACGGAGCAACCGCAAATACCGTTGTGCGGGGCTTTGGGAACGTTTGGGAACAGCCCATAAGCAATTTCATTATACCAAACGAGGAAAGGAACGATAAAAGACCTATGCCATACACCTCATACGACCATGACAAATTAGAAACCGCCGACACCATGCGGATAGAACGCCATATATATTTTGACGCAAAGGACGGGGACATTGCCCCTTATGCGACCTTGCCGCTGGAACAGCTACACGCTATGCGCGAGGAAAGCGCGGCAGCGGAACAGGCGGTTTTTGACGACCTCAAAAGACGTGCCGCCGCATGGGAGGAACAGGCGGGAAAGACGCTTTTGCTTGACAAAGCGATTGAATACACAAGGACAACCGTTGTGCAGCACACTTCTAACGAGTGGCAGAAAGGCGAATATGACCGATATACCCGCAGTAACCGGGTATATCAGATGAATTACCACATTTACGAGAATACCCGCTACGACAGGGAGAAGCAGCAAAGCGTCACGTACTCTTATTCTCTCACATGGGGCGTTTATACCAACAGCCCAAACCGAAACGGGCAGGCGAAGATCGCCGGACAGGACAGAAAGGTTTTCACCGACAAGGCGGCTATGGAAAAATATCTGAATGGCCGTATCAAAGCGTATGACCGTCTGTTTACCGAAATCTCCCCGGCAATCCCCAAAGGGTACGCCGACTATTTCAAATTAAACGGTATGCTTTTGCCGGACTACACCATAGAGGGCGAGGAACCCCCGCAGCAACAGACGGCCTCTACCCCCGAACATACCGGACAGCAAAAGGAGCGTGAACACATGAGCGAACAATTTTCTATTATGATCGGCAACCGCAGCCGTTTTGAGGCGGGCGACGCGGGCGGCTATTGGCTTGATATGCCAGCGACCAAAGAGCAGTTACAGGAGGCCATGCGCAGCGTCGGCATTACCGCCGACAACCCGCAGGATTTTTCTATTCGCGGCTTTTCCGACGACCCGGAAAAACACATTGCCTTGCCCTATGAAATGGTATGCGCCGCAGGCGTGGACGAACTCAATTTCCTTGCGGCGCGGCTTGAACAGCTTGACCCCGCCGAGGTTGGCAAGCTGAACGCCGCGTTGCAGCAGGAAAACGGGCTTGCAAATATCGGACAGGTAATCGACTTTACCTATAACGTGGATTTCTTTGTCAATATTCCCGAAGTACATACCTACCGCGATTTGGGCGACTATTACTTAAATCAGTCCGGCATGGTACAAATGCCCGAAGAATGGAAAAGCGGTATCGACCTTGCCGCCTTTGGCAAGAACGCCGCCGCGCAGGAAAAGGGCGCGTTTACCGAATACGGGTATATTGTGGAAAGCGGCGACGAGTGGGAGCGTCAGTTTGAGGGGCGCGACGTGCCGGAGGAATACCGCATTATGAGTTACCCGCAGCCGGAGCGCGGCGAACAGGACAAGGCCTTTATGGACGCCGCCGAAGTGCAGCAGACAGAAACGCCGAGCGCCGAGCAGCAGCCCCGCCCCGTCGTCCCAATTATTCTCAATTCAGACAAACCCGGTGAAAAGGTAAAGGAGATCACCGCCCGTTTGGAACAGGGCGTACAGGCGATTTTTGACAGCGACCGCTACAAAGAGTTTCTAACCGCTATGTCAAAGTTTCACGATTACAGCCTAAACAACACAATCTTGATTGCCATGCAGGGCGGCAATTTGGTTAAGGGCTATACCCAATGGCAGAAAGAGTTTGACCGCCATGTGAAAAGCGGCGAAAAGGGTATTAAAATCTTTGCCCCCGCGCCCTACAAGGTGAAAAAACTGGTGGATAAAATCGACCCCGAAACGAGAAAACCCATGCTTGACCGCGAGGGGAAAGCAATCAAGGAAGAAAGGGAAATTACCGTCCCGGCCTTTAAGGTTGTAACCGTCTTTGACATTTCACAGACCGAGGGCAAGGAGTTTCCCGACCTCTCCGTTAAGCCGTTGCTTGCCGATGTGGAGCAGTACGAGGATTTCTTTGCCGCCCTTGAAAAAGCGTCCCCCGTCCCGATTGCTTTTGAGCAGATCGGCAGCGGCGCAAACGGGTATTTCAGCTTGACCGACAAGCGTATTGCAATCAAGGAGGGCGTGAGCGAGCTGCAGGCGGTAAAGACCGCCATTCACGAAATCGCCCATGCAAAGCTGCATGATGTGGATTTGAACGCCCCGCCGGAGGAGCAAAACCGCATTGACCGCCACACCCGTGAGGTACAAGCGGAAAGCGTCGCCTATACGGTTTGCCAACACTTCGGCCTTGATACGTCGGATTATTCTTTTGGATATGTGGCCGGGTGGAGCAGCGATAAGGAATTGATCGAATTAAAAGCGTCCCTTGAAACGATACAGGCCACCGCAAAGGAACTCATTACCGAGATTGAGGGGCATTTTGTAGAATTGCAGCAGCAACGGCAGGCCGAGCAGGAACAGCAGACCCCCGTATTTGATAAGCTATCCCCCGAACAGCAGCAAGCACTATCCGATACGGTAAAAGACACCCTGCAAACGCTGATTGACGCGGACAAGCGGGTTTATGGCGACGTTACGGGCAAGACCCTTGAAGCAATCGCGGCACAGGGCTTTACCTACCGCGACGGGCAGCTTGAAAAACAGCAGGCGCAGCCGGAAGCAACCCCCGACAGCCTTATGACGGGCGAAACCGTTAGAACGCCGAGGGGCAATTTTTATATTACCGATATGAGCCGCGAACAGATGGAGGCGGCGGGCTATGGTTTTCACCATGCGTCCGACGACGGGAAGTATCTCATTATGGGGAACGGCACAAGGGCGTTTGCCATTGCAGCCGAGCAGCCGCAACGGGATAACCCCTTAAAGGCCGTTGAACAAACCGTAGAGCAAAACGACAATATGATCGACGGGATTATCAACAATACGCCGGGGACGCCCACCGTTGCCGACTTGGAGCAGCGGGCAAAGGCGGGCGAGGCCATTTCCGTAACCGACCTTGCAAAAGCCGTTCAAGCGGAGAAGCGGGAGCAGCCGCAGAAAAAGCCGTCTATTTTGAAAAAGTTGAACGAATACAAGAAGCAGGCGGCGCAGCAGCCCCAAAAGCAGCAGAAAGAACAGAAAAAGGATTTGGAGGTTTGATGTTATGAATATCCGTTTTACTATCGAGGAAGAAAACTTGATTTGCATTTACCATGAGGACGACCGGAACAGCACGATTGCGAATATCCGCGAAGCTGTCCCGTACATGGACGACGATATGAAACAACTTGCCGAGGGCGTGATCGGCAAGCTGCAAAGCATGACCGATACCGAGTTTTCCGAGGCGCAGTTTACCTTTACCGACGAATAAGCCCACAGCAAAGCAGGGGCGCGGCAGCCTACCTTTGGCCGCCGCGCCCCTGTTCTTTTTTTGCCCTTGCGTGGAACATTAGAAAGCCGTTTTTTTAGGCTTGAATATCCTTTATCGGCTATGCGGATTTCCCGCGCTGCAAGCCCTGTAAAACGGGGCTTTTTTCGCCCTTATCCGTCCACGCCGTACCCCTGTTTTGCTTACCGTTCCTGTTCCCTTGCCCTGCTCTGGGAGGGGTATAGAATACTGTCAACATTCTTCTTGATAATGCCGTACTCCTGCATTTGCTTTTTGACCTGTCGGTAATCCCCGTACAGCTTTCCTTTCCTGTCGTGCAGCCCGTCGTATTCCTTGCGCAGCGCGGCCAGATCGGGCAGCTTCTTAATCTGCATTTCTTTGAGTGCCTTTGCCGCAGCCTCAAACAAAATGATTTCGCTCTCATACCCCCGCAAATACTTTTCCTTGTCCGGCGACTTCCTATATTCGTCATAGATTGGCTTTAACTGCCGGTATGTGGTTGTGTGCTTGATAAGCAGCGACAAATCCGACATACGCCGTTCTACGTCCTTAACCGCCCTTGCCGCCGCGTCGTGGGCGGTCATAATATCCGCAATCCTCGCTTCAAGATCGCTGTAATACTCTATCTTGTTTTCCGTCAAAAAGTTCATGGTTTTAGCGGCCTGTTTCAGATTGTGGATTTTCGCCCACCGTTCATAGCCCGCCGACTGTCCGGCCTTGATACTGTTTTCTATATCTACCACAAGCCGGATTTTCCTGTCGTCCCGCAGCGGCTTTGTCTTGGCGACGTACACGCCCTTAATGCGTTCTGTAATCGCTTCTTCCGTATAGGCCGCGCCGAGGGTTTTACAACGGGTAAAGCGTTCTTGTCCGGCGGCGCGGAAAGAAACGTATTTGCCCTGTTTGATCTCATAGCCTATTTCCTGCAAGCGGCGCAGCAGTTCGTCAAAATCTTTCACTTGTGGGATAAGGGTATCAATGGCAAGTTTCAGCTTGGCCTTATAGCTTTTGCCCTGCTTCTCGGCGTGATACTCCGCATAGCTTTTCCCTTTATCCTGTCCCGGTACGACGACGGATAGCCCATGCTCTTTACATATCCTGTCACTTGTGCGCCGGATAAAGTGATAGGTCTGCTTGTTGGAGTGATATTTTTTGTAGTCAACGAAGCTGACCGCATTAAAAATCAGATGATTGTGCAGATGGCCTTTATCGACGTGGGTTGTCAATACAAACTCATACTTGCCGCCTAACACCGCTTGCGCAAGTTCCATGCCGATCTTGTGGGCTTCTTCCGGTGTGGTTTCTCCCACCGCGAAAGACTGGATTAAGTGCCGCGCTAAATGCGTCCCCCGATCTCCCGCCGCGTCCCGCGTCCATGCAAACTCTATATCCGCCGTTTCTATCCCGCAGCCAAAGGAGGACGCAAGCAGCTTCCCGTCTGTCTTTTCGGGGTTTAAGATATAGTCTATCGCGGCCTTTAAGGTTGATTTAATAGGGTGCGTCTTTGTAACCGCCATATCTCGCTCACCGCCTTTTGAATGTCCTCTATATCCTGCCTGTAAACCGTCCCCGTCGCGTTGGCGCGTTTGGCGATTTGGTTAATATTGCGGCTGACCGCCTGCAATTCCCGGATATATGCCTTTGTGTCGCTTCGGTCAACGACAAGGATATATCCGTCAATCGCCATTTTCCGCAGATACGCGCCGTATTGCCGGATTGGTAGCTGCTTCATCTTCTCGTCGATCAGCCGCTTTTCTTCTTCCGTAACGTAAAACTTCATTTGGATATTTCGTTTTCGGTTTTCCATTTCCGCGCCGCCTTTCTGTATAAGGGTTTGGGACTATCCCAACAAACATTTTTCGCAAACGGGTACTCGTTTGCTGTGCTTGCTATCTACTCCATACCCCGCTAAAAAGGCGCGATTTGTTGCGCGTTTCTTCTCCATTGGCACAAAAAAATTGCAGCGCGTTTGCGCTGCAATCCTGCTTTCACGTATGAAAGAGGTTAATCCTCTGCTTTTTCGACTTCCGATATTTCCTTTGCCGTTGCGGTTACTATCCGTATGCCGTTATCGCTCATGCCGTCGAGCAGCGCGTCAAGCTGCCGCCTTTGCGTGGACTTCTCGGCGGTAGCGTCTGGAAAGAAAAATTGATCGACGGAAATATGATACCGGGTTACAAGGTCATAGAACACCTGCAAACTCGGCTGCTGTCCGAGATTTTCAATATTGGCAAGGTAGCGCGGGGAAATATATAACTCGTCGCTTACCTTTTTCCGGCTCTCGCCGCGCCCTTTTCTCGCGGCTTTTATGGCTGCCCCGAAAGCCTTGAAATCGTAAAGTGGTATTGGCCGTTTCATCTTCTTTATTCACCCTTTTACATTTTACAGTTCACCTTTCTTTTTGGATATGCCTACACAGTTCCTATCATTGACTAAAATAATGCCGATTATTCACAGAACGTCCATTGCGTTTATTCGTCTGAACGTATATAATATATTATAGGAAGTTTCGAGTAGAAAGGACAGTTGCAGGATGGAATATATGTCATGCGCAGAAGCGGCGGCAAAATGGGACATTTCCGAAAGGCGGGTGCAGAAACTTTGTGAGGGCAATCGCATACCCGGCGTGGTAAAGTTCAGTCGCGTTTGGCTGATACCAAAAGACGCGGAGAAGCCGATTGACGGGAGAAGAAGATAAAAAAATTTGTGTCAACTACCACATCAACAAATAGTTGCGTGATAGTTGGTGGTAGCAACCGCAGTATTATTGTTATTATTAAGACACAACCAAGAAAGGAGATGTTGGATATGACTAACACTATTATTTTTGTATTACTCAGCGTTCCGCTTTTTGCTGCGGTAATCTATCTTTTGATCCTACTTATCCGTTCCTTGCGGAAATATA
>ERZ1026850.637-NODE-637-length-20937-cov-6.625371_pt1 | contig 20937 bp, 11 predicted proteins | sample MGYA00380155_ERZ1026850 | MGnify/ENA primary metagenome ERZ1026850 (study PRJEB33269, sample SAMEA4719791) | human gut metagenome | biome: human-associated habitat; feature: organic feature; material: feces | place: Cameroon | collected 2013-10 ... | reverse complement strand
GCCAGAGGGCGAGCACGCCCGTCAGTCCGAGAGAAATCTCGAAGGCATTCTTGGAAGAGTCGAAGGTGGAATCTACAATCTTCTGGAAGATAGTGGTATCCCCCATCATGAGTCCTATGAGTGCGAAGATGAACGCAATCACGAAAAATGCTATCCAAATATAATTTAAAACCATATTCTTTTATCTTGCGGTTTTATCAACTGCTCTTGTTGTGATAATGTTCTTGTTTTTGAAAAATATAATACTTGATAATTGGATGCAAAAGTACAATAATAATTTCGCATAGCGCGGTTAAATACAGAAAAAACCTTCAGAAAGGGATATTTTTTTTGATTTCCTATCTTTCAATTGATACCCATAAGCTAACCAGAGTAGATAACATCGTGTCTTTTATCTCCTTGCCCCCTGTGTTTATTGGTATTCCTGGAGAAAAGGTGTAGGCCTTCTGCGTAAATCCTTCATGCCTATATGTCACATAAAACGAAAAACAGCGGCCTACGCCGAAGCGTAAGTCGCTGTAATAGAAGCGTGGACCAGCCAGGGCTTGAGATTTGTTGACCGAAGGGAGACCCTCTGACCGTAGGGAAGAAACCTGGGACCTCCAGATTATGAGACCAATAGAATGATTTTTCATGATATTTCGTTATTATGAACTATTCTTATCCCGAACTGGGGTATTGTATGTTTCCCAAGAAGCCGTGTATCAATGTACAACGTACAATTGATACACGGCTTTCATTGTTTTGAATTCATCGAACTCACGTTATTTTACATTCTTAAAAGCAACAGCACCGTACAGCACAAAGAAACCTTAGCGGGCTACTATCTGGACTGATAGCCTCATCAGCAGACAAAGGCATTTATCTATCTGAAGCCTTTATAAAGAAATACGAAAACGTTGATTTTGTAAACTTTCCTTTTGGTGATTTCGTACGCGATGTTTACAAAGTGCGCAAATGGGAAAGCCCAGAGCCTCAAGGAAAGCACACAGCAGCCCCACAGCAGCCGAATAAAAGTATCTCTACTTAACTATAAATTTTCTGCCATTTTGAATGTATATACCCTTCAGGGGAGTGCTCACGCGCACCCCCTGAAGATTGTATATATAATTGCTGTCGGACCGAGGCTGCAGAGTGGAAGCATGAATACCACTTGGAGTGCTATATGCTGAGAAACTTTGCAATGCCACTCCCTTTGTCAGCACGATATAGACAGTATGTACACCAGAAAGGCTCTTGGAAGCATCCAACACCAGATTGTCCCACGATGTGGGCAAGGGCCCCTTTGATACTGCAACAAGCGTCTCTGACGAGATATTGTCAACATAGACCTGAATCTTAGCATCAGAAGCAGTTGCCTTGGCACGCAGTAGCAACTTGCTTACCGCGTTGGAACCGAAATCTACATGCTTGAAAGCAATATAGGCTCCGTCCCTGCTGCTGACAGTTGTCTCTGGCGTGTCGTCGTCAGAAGACTTTTCAGCCAACTGCAACCACTGTATCTCGTCAAAGAACTCGACACCAATCTGCTGGGATGCATTTTTATCATACAGACCATTGATGTGAGCATTGACGGCTGCCGATACTGCTGTTGCCTGACCGACGGGGTCGTTGCTAACATCCGTTATGCCGCCGTTCTCCTGGCGGCGCAGGTTTTGGGCAGTCTTTGTCAGCCAAGCAGACCAGGTGACTCTGTGCGTCCTATTCTTCATGCGGTTCTGATATGCATGCCATGCGTTCTTGGCAATCCACTGCAGAGCCAATTTACGATCAAGATCCTCAGCATAACGGCGAACGTAGCGCATCAGGATACCCTTGAATCCACAAAGGTCGCCATTGATAGTCTGACAGACTGAGATGATTTTCTGGGCGTTGGTCAGATTATTGCTGGTAAAGCGGTATACAGCGTCAGCATCCTGCTTATACTTCTTTTCACCCGTGTACTTATAGAGCATGGTGGCTGCGCCAAGCATTGTTCCCTGATTGTAGGTGGAAGCCCACGAGTTGAATCCCTCGTTAGCAATACTTCCATCGGCATTCCAGGCACGACTGTCGTAGACCTGACCGGTCTTAGCATCGAAGAGCAACTGGCGCTGACCAGCATAGATACTCAGTGCCTTGTCGTAGTATTCCTTCTCTCCCGTCATCTCACCCAGATAACAAGCTGCGACAATGGCAGGACCATTGATACAGGAATTTGTGCTCAGAGGGTTGGGCTGACTCTGCTTCCAGATGAGAGTGCCATGTGGTTGCTTGGCAGCACGCTGGTACATGTTGTCGAAATTGAAGCGTGCCACATTGAGATATTCCTCGTCACCAAAATACTTATATGCACGAATACAAGCCAGAACCATCCATGTGATGTCATCGTTAAACTCGTTGTTGCTCCAATCGCTATTGTTGCGGATTAGGAAGTTATTGTACAACTCACGGAAATAGGTCTGATATTTCTTATCGCCAGTGGTCTCGAAAGCATCAAGGATCACCTCGAACATCTCAGCATCACCCCACCATCCACCTTTGCCGAGGATGTGTCCCCCGGGAGCCGTCTTATAATGTTGGTTGATGAAACCCTGCACCATCTCGTCGCGTACAGCGGCATCGAAGGCCGTGGGCACCTCGTCTTCGATGATTTGACAGTAGACATAGTTGGCATTCTTGACAGTCGCCGGTTCGACCAGTTTCAGTTGGTTGCCGTCGGCAGCCGCCTGGTCAATGCCTATACACAGCCCCTCATTGTCGCCTGCACTGATGGTGTAAAAGTCGGTGTGTCCCTCAACGGGCTTGATGTTCCAGGCTCCCGTTGTGCGTTTGACCGAGCCAGACTTCTGAACCAAAGTAACTCCAGCGGCCGGTGTGCTCTTGGCAGCCAGATAGAGTTTGCTGTAGAGATTGCGGAAAGCATACTTGCCGTCGGTGGTCTTTTCCAGCATCCAACGCTGAGCCGGAACGTCAGTTTCTGTCCAAAGCACCACGTCGTCGTTGGGATTGAACGAGGCATCCTTGACAAACATCGACTTCTTACTGATGACGATACGGTAGGTCTTACCCACTGTCGGGGCAGCCTGGACGGCTACCAACGACAGGAGCAAGACGCTGAGTGATATAAATTTCTTGATAGTCATATATGCAGAGTTATTCGTTATTGGCATCGTCGCCGGCACTCTCCCAACCCGTGGTTTGTACACAGTTGGGGTTGTTGTTAATTTCATCCTGCGGGATGGGCAGCAGGGTCATGCGTTTTGTGAAGATGCGGTGCTGGGGAGACACGCGCTTGTAGAAGGACAGGTTGGTGGCATCGTTCACGTTGTTGATGTTGTAGCCGTGTACATCGCCGCCTTCGCCTCCCTTGTGGTAGGGAGCGTAGATCCAGCCGTCGGTCAGTTCGGCACCGCCGCGCCACTTGCCGTCGGCAACACCCCAGCGGCGCACGTCGTAGTAGTACTTATTCTCAAAGGCTAACTCGATGATACGCTCACGGTAGACTACTTTCAGCACGTTGTCTTTGTCGTAGCCGCCAGGTACGTCTATGCGCTTCTCGCCACGCGCGCCAGTAGTGGCATCACCGGCATTGAGCTTATATTCGGCCACACCGGCACGGGCACGGATGAGATTGACAGAGCGTAGGGCTTCTTTGACATCGCCCAGTTCGGCACATGCCTCAGCATAGTTCAGGTAGACCTCGCCTAAGCGCAGCAGAATGTCGAAGGCCCAGCCGCTGGGAGTACTGCCATACTGAATGCCCTTGCGACAGATGGTGCCGAAGATGGGGAAGTCGTGCGTACCCCCCGAGTTTGGACCTGAGTTTCCCGAGTAGAACATCTCCGTAGGCGCGTTCTTCCCGTTGCCAGTATCTAAGGGGCGGTTCTCGAAGGTGATGCCGAGATAGAAGCGGGCTTCACGGTCGTAGAACTGCTTCATGATGGGGTGTCCGCTCTGCACGGTGAGATATTTATAGCCCGAGATAGGGTCACGGTAAGACGACCTCTTGCGCGTGGTATAGACCATGTCTTTGGTGTACTGGCTGTCATCGTCGTAGTCATAGGTATAGAAGTCGGGGTCGTCTTGGATGCGCATGCCCTTGTTGGTGAAGTAGAGGTCGACGAACTCCAAAGGTACGGAGTAGGCACCGGCACCGTTGTCCACCGAACCGTAGGGGGCAGGCAGCGAGCCGCCGTTGTTGCGCGGTACGAGCGGATAGAGGTCGCGAGCCAGCGACCCATCTGTGAACTGGCGGCGCACGATAGCCTCTTCGTTGTCAGCATTGCCCACACAGGCATTGAGCACAGAGTTGTAGGGGCACGACTCGGCAACCGTGTTCACCAACTTACCACCATTGTCACGATAGACCAGTCGCCACTGTCCGTTGTCGATAAGTGCCTTGGCTGCATTGCGGGCATCAATCCATTTCTGCTCGTCGCGGCTCTGTGGAAAAAGTTTCTTTCCATCGTGATTGGCCAGGCCGGCATAGAACGGGTCGCCATTGTAAAGATAACTGGCTCTATAGAGCAGCACCACTGAGCGAAGCCCCTCGACGGTCTCCTGCGTGAAGTTGCCTTGATACTGGGGCACGAAGGCATGGTTCTCATCATACTGATGGAACAAGTTACCGCTTTTGAGGGCATAGTCGAACTCGCTGAGAATATAGTCGAAGCACTCGTCAATAGAATTGCGCTCCAGCGACATCTCACCAAGTTTATCTTCCACCCCGTAGATACGATCACCAACAAGTGGTACAGGTCCAAAATGCTTTACCAGACAAAAATAGTAATAGGCTCGTAAGGCACGACACTCGGCCTTAGTCGTGGCTTTCTCAGCATCCGACATGGGGGCGCACTCATCGACATGGGCCAGATAGATGTTGGCATACTGGATGGCACGATAGAAACTTTTGTACATATCGTTCACCCATCCTGTTGAAGGCGACAGGGTGCCTTGGATGATGTTCTGATGCTTGCCCTGTCCCGAATCGCTCCAGGGCTGGTAGCCCGACATAGAGGCATGCAGCATCATACCATTGCTGGTGCCGTCTTGAAAGCGCAACCTCAGCTCGTTGGGGATATAGGAGTAGACGTGGGTCAGCCAGTTGAGTGTCTGGTCACGGTTGCTGAACACATCGTCAAGCGTGGTGGCATTCTTGGGTACATCGTCAAAATAATCATTGCACGATGAAAGCGAAAGCAACGTCACTCCGGCTAACATTAACCCATAACTATATTTCTTAATAGTATTCATCATGATTATGTTTCTTTATGATTATGTTTCTTTGATTGTTAGAAATTAATGTTGACACCGACGGAGAATGTTCGCACGTTAGGATACTTGATACCATTGTCAGAATTGATTTCCGGATCCCATAGTTTGAACTTACTGAACGTCAGCACGTTCTCGCCCATGATATAGAAGCGGCCGCCCGACAGGAATGAGTTGCGTGTCCACGCCTTCGGGAAGTAGTAAGAGATCGTGAACTGCTTCAGACGTAGGAAACTCACGTCGCGCTTCCACCATGTACTGGTCTTGAAGTTGTTGATGTTGTGAGGATCGTTCTCGCCCCAAGCCAACAATGGATAGAACACGTCGGTATTCTCGGGATTGTCGGCACTCCAGCGGTCACTGATGTTGGAGTAGAGCGTGCCACCGCCTGATGTAGAGGTGAAGGGACGTATACCTGTGCCACGCAGGATGCGCTCGGCATCACCAACGCCCTGGAAAAGGATGCCAAGACCCAGATTCTTGTAGCGGAAATCGCCACCAAAGCCATAGTAGATGCGGGGTACGTCGCCACGGCTAATCTTCACCATGTCATACTCGTCAATGTGACCATCGCCGTTCATGTCCTTGTACATAATGTCGCCAGGTGAAACCAACTCGCCAGGGTAGGTCTCGCCAAACTGGCTGATGCCACGCTCCTGTATTTGCTGCTTGCTGGTATAAAGTCCTTCTGCCACGTAGCCCCACTCGGCCAGCACGTTGCTGCCGCGGCGCTCAAGCCACGGATAGGCAGGAGTAGGCTGTGCGTTGTTGATGACTTTGTCGTCGTTCATCGACATGTTGCCACGAATCGACATAAAGAAGTCCTTGCCAAACTGGTGGTGATACTCGAACGATGCCTCCAATCCCTTGTTTTCCACCTCGCCTACGTTGGCCTGTATATTGGTGGCAAAGCCAGCCGTCAAGGGCACATTGTTGCGTGAGACAAAGATACGCGAGCGTCTTTCTTTGAACAGGTCGAATACAAATGTCAGGTCGTTGTTGAAGAAATTAATTTCGATACCCAAGTCTTGCTTGTGAACCTTCGACCACTGAGGCGTGTAACCATAGCGACTATAGCCCAGACCGCTGCCGCCCCAATAGGTGCCATAGCCGCCGGCACCACCAATCTGCGTAAAATAGGTAAAGCGGCCGTCGGTCGAAGAGTTACCTACGGTACCGTTAGAATAGCGGAACTTCAAGAAAGAGATGTATTTAGACAGTGGTTCCCACCACTTCTCATTCGAAGGAACCCAGCCAATTGCCACTGCTGGGAAGAAACCGAAACGATGCCCCGACTTAAAGTTCTCAGAACCAGTATAGCCGGCATTCAGCTCCACGAAGTAACGGTTGGCGAAATCGTAGGTAGCACGGGCCGACAGACTTTGCTGTTTGTAGGGCAATGTCTTCAGAAGGTCGCCATCGTTGGCATCCAGATAGCTGCGTTCGTTGAACAGCAGCAGTCCTGTCACGTTGTGAACTTTGTTAAAGGTGCGCTTATAGTCGAGTGCCGCCTCTAAGTAGAAAGTGCGATAGACCCACTTGTCGGAGCTGACATTCATTGACTTGTTGCCCCTATACTGCTCAGTCAGTATGAGTTTGGATGGGTCGGTGTCTAACAGCGGTGTCGACGTGTCGTTGCCGTTGGCATCCTTCACCCACAGTAGATTGCCGGCCTCGTCGGTGGCCTGAGGATAGAGATTAGTATCTTCCACCCACACACCGTCTTGCTGGCGACCTGTCGGCTTCCAATTCGACTCATGTACACCATATCGAAGAGCCTGTTTAGCCTTGAAATCGAATGCTACCAAAGCACGAGCAGTCAAGCCCTTGCTCCAACTCCAGAACCCCAGGTCTTGAGTCAGCTTGAGATTCGTGTTGATTTGCGTCTGGTGCTGTGTCTGGTAGCCACGACGTGTAAGCCAGTCCCATGGCGAGTCAAGCTCCGTATTGTGAGGTGACTGACCTGGAATTCTGCCGTCGGCATAGAGTACCGGATAGAGCACAGGATTGGTGTTCATGGCTCTGGCAAAGATGTCGTCAAGGTTATTATAGGGATAGTTACCACTGGCCAGCCAGCCGCTCACGCCTACATCAAGATTGGTTGTCTTGGAGGCCTTCAGATTGATGTTGGTCAAGAAGTTGTAGCGGTTGTAGTCAATCTCAGAACTATAGTCCTGCGTCTTGTCGCTCTTGGTCAGGCCACGCTCCGTGTAGTACGAGAGCGAGATATAGTAGTTGGCATTGGGAGCACCACCGCGGATGTTCATGTTGACACGACGGTTCCAACCGTTTTTATGGTACAGTTCTTTCATCCAGTCAACGTTAGGGTAGAGATAAGGATTGATAGAAGCAGGCAACTTGCCACCATTGGCATCTATCAGTCCCTGCTTGTAAGCTTGTTCGGCATCAGTGAGTGCCATGTTGTTGGCAATCTTGGTGTTGATAATCTGGTTCTTACCGTAGTAGTTGCGTCCTTGACTGGTGGTGTAGGCTTCGTTGACGGCATTCATATACTCAATGCCATCAACCAGGTCGGGCACCTTGGTCAGGTTTGTAATACCCTGATAGACATCGAACGAAAACTTTGGCTTGCTGACCTCACCAGGCTTGGTGGTGATGATAATAACACCGTTACCACCGCGCACACCATAGACAGCAGTCGAGGCGGCATCCTTCAGAACAGTGATAGACTCGATGTCCTCGGGAGACAGGCTGCTCCAGCTACGCTCAATACCGTCGACAAGCACCAGCGGCCCTTCATTCTTATTGGTAAGTGTAGAGATACCGCGAATCCAGATGTCTGAGTCGTCTTGGCCAGGCACGCCAGTACGCTGAACAGACACTACACCGGACACACGTCCGGCAAGCACCGAACTGATGTTGCCAACAGGTGCCTTCACATCCTCCATTTTAAGGGTGGCTTGTGCACCAAGCACCGAAATCTTCTTTCTTGTTTGGTAGCCTGTCACGGTAACTTCGTTGATAGAGTTGGATTCCTCATGAAGGATAACGTCTATCAACGTCTTATTGGCCTTACGTTCCTCTGTCTTAAATCCGACATAGGTAAAGACCAGCATCTTGTCGTTATCGCAAGTCAGCGTGTACTGGCCGTTAAGGTCGGTAATGCCGCCCCCCGTCGAACCCTTGACTTTTACTGTAACACCGATAAGCGGTTCGCCATTCACGTCCTGCACACGGCCAGAGACCTTAATTGGCTCGGCAGCGTCGGCAATGGAAGCAAAAAGTGCTGCCAAGAGTAGCAGGGCGCCCTGTCGTAAGCAATATAAATTCTTTACTGACATAAACATTGTAGATTTATAAATATTTTATCAATGAGTCTGGTATAGGTAGAACAGGCCGCCTGCCCCATATAAGAGCGGGCGGCTTGCTGTAAGCATATACAGTCTTTACTTCACCACCACCTTACGGCCGTTGATGATATAGAGTCCTTTCTGCAGTTGGTTCTTGCTGTTCATGCGTCGTCCCTGCAAATCATAGATACCTGTTGTGGCAGCTTTCTGCTCGCTTTGTACCCCCTGAATACTTGTTGAAATTTGGTCCTTGACGGCTCCAATGCTCTTCAGGACAGGATAGAGGTAACCACTCTCTGTGTCGAAGGTCCACACGTTGTTGAAGTCCCAGCCATTTTGAACATACGGCGTCTTCTCTTGCAGATCGGTAGCACCAAAGCTTTCCGCCTGGGTCACTTCACCGCCTTCTGCCGTCTCATTGTTCCAAGGCCATTCCTCATTGCCGACAATCTCAGCATCCATATTTGCGATATTGCCACTATAGTTGATGACAGCTCCTTCCTCTGCACCCGCTCCAGCGGCGTTTACAGCAATGAAAGGATGGGCAATGCGTCCCACATTATGTACGTTACCTATTGAGACGGAGTTCTTCAAATTGATGGTTGTTGTGGCAGAAGCTTCGATTCGTCCGATAAATCCGGCGGCCCAGCCATAGATGGTCACAGTAATATCTCCATTAAAGTAGGAATTCTCGATGGAAGCCCCCTTGCCCTGCGTCATTCCGATAAAACCACCAGCCTGCATCGCAGCAACAACTTCACCCGACACATAACAGTCTTTGATAGTAACATTGTCGGCATGGCCAGCCAACAGAGCCACATTGTCATCGCCAGTCACCTTACCTGTGACGGCAACTTGCTCGAAGTTCGTTCCTGAAGCGTTGCCAACCAGACCTATACGCTTGGTTCCGTGACCCAGCACCTGCATATTCTCGAATGCAATATTCTTGATGGTAGCACCGACAGTCTTGCAGAACACGCCCTTTTCGTTGTCGCCGTTGAACTCTACCTTCAGGTTCTTCACCCTGTGACCTTGGCCGTCAATCGTACCAGAGAAGTCTGAAGTGAAGCCTTTGAAGTCTTTACCGTCCATGTCTATGTCGGCAGTGAGGACAAACTTGCCAGTGGGATTGCTGCCAATCTTCACAAACTCGTCCGCTGTAGCCACCTCGGTCTCACCATTTCCGTTGATGATATCAACTGACAGCGTGTTGCTTCCCTCGATAGTGAACAGGCTGGCAATGGCTGCTGGCATATTTGCCTGGATGGTGAGCGTACCGGCACCCAAGAACTTCCCATCTTCGTCAGCACAATAGAGACGGGTGGTGCCAGTCTCGTCGTTTTCTATCTGTTCAACAAGGTTGGCACCCTCAGAAAACTTGAAGTCTATCTTCTGACCCCACGAGGCATGAACTTTACCCAGGTCTTTGTATTCATCTCCAGTCAGATAGACCAGTGCGTTGCTAAACTCGTCGTCGATGATGCGGGTCTTCAGCGGGGATTTCATCACCTTCAGCACGGGGAACATCAGCCCTTCGGCACCGGGCAGGAAAGTCCATGTGTTGTCGAAGTCCCACCCCAGTGTCTCGCTGTAGAAAGCTTTTGTGCGAGCAGTAGCATCGTCGACAGTAGCACCCTGGGCGCCATCCTTATCATCGGCAGCGACGCTATAGTTACCGCCGTAAAGGCTTGATTTCAGTACGTAATTGTTGCTGAGCGTTGTTGCGGCGCGCTTACCGTTGACGATACGCGGAACAATCTGCTTGCCATTGATATGGGCAGCACCCGAAAAACAGTTCTTAATGGTCGTTGCATCGTCCGAGTCTATCAGTGAGATAATACCCGTGTTGCTGCTCGAACCATTGTTGTCTACAGTGCCGCAGAAGAGACTATTCTGCAGTGTGCCGCCAGTAGCAATACCGCAAAGGCCGCCCACCTGGAACTCACGGGTTTTCAAGGTTGCATCTGAGATACAGTCGGTGATGAGCGAGGGGTCGCCATTATTATTGCTCATGTTACCGACAATAGAACCAACGTGGTCACGACCTTCGATGTAAGAGTTCATCACGAAGATACGACGGGCCACGCCACCGTAGAAATGACCGGCCAACGTGCCGACATTCTCATTACCCACCATGTTGGCATTTTCAAAGCCAAGGTCTTCGATGGTAGCACCGCGAGTGGTGGCAAAGAGACCAACACTGGCCTGTCCGGACTGGTTGTAGCTCATGTTGCGAATCACGTGGCCATTACCATGCAGAATACCGGTGAACTCGGGTAGCGGTTGGAATTTAACGCCTGCCAAATCAATGTCGGCAGTGATATTGAACTCTCCGATGGGGTTCTGCTCCAGTTTGGTCATCAGGTCCTCGGCTGTGGCAATGTTGGTATCCATTGTCGTCACAGTAACGTCGATGTTCCGTGTGAAGCCCTTGATAAAGGCATCTCCAGTAGTGGAGATGGTAATTGTAGCCGTTCCTTCAGTAACACCGGTCAGCACAGTACCCTCGACCTTGACAACGGCGGGATTACTGGAAACGATAGAGACCTTGCGGTTCATCGTAGAGAAGAGACCGCCGACATCAGCTTTAGTGCCCAGGAAGAAGTCGGGCAAATCGTTCATCGAGACAAAGTCGCCGTCGAATGGCACCTTCATCCCCTTCAACACAGGATAACGACCGTCGGCGAGATCCCAGACAGCAGCATTGAAGCCAATGGCAGTGTAGGTAGCTGCCTTTTTCAGTTCAGCAACAGACTTTTCTTCGCCCTGTACGTTTATCGGGTCGCCGTTGCCATATTTACCAGCCTTGATGTTTGCTATAATCGTTTCATCTTTTATTGGGTCACCGGTTCGGATGGCACCTTCATAATACTTGATGGCGTCTGAAGCATAGCAGTCGGTCATCTTAATGGTTGCTCCATTAAGCATACCACACATGGCGAACATGTGGCCGTTATGGCTGCGCTCAATACCTAATGCGAATGGAGCTGACACATTACCCTTCATGGTGACACCTGTTCCGCCTTCAGCAAGACCTAAGATGCCGCCTACGCCACCCCAGTCGCCCTGACAATAGACCTGTCCCAGGAAAACATTGTTCTCGAACGTGGCTGTGGCGCACGCACCGGCCAATCCGCCTGCTTGCCAGCCAGAACTGAAGGAGGCTGCCGTAGAAAGGCAGTTCTTCATGGTGCCTTCCAACTGGCCTGTGATGCCGCCCACGTGGTCATTGCCCTCGACAACACCTGATGTGAAGCATGCTTCTATGGTCGTGTTGTTCTTGGCCCAGCCTACGATAATGCCGGCTTTCTTACTGCTTCCCCAGTCCGCAACCTTGGCCTCGACAACCCGAAGATTCTTAATCGTAGCACCATCCGTCTCGCCAAAGAGACCTGCCGGGCTGCCACCGGCAATGCGAAGTCCCTTGATGGCATGTCCAGCACCATCGAGTGTACCAGTGAAGGTAGAGATGGGAGTCCATTGTTCACTCAGGGTAATATCGTTCGCCAGAACGTACGACCCTGCCAAATCATTAGCAATCGCCTTCAGACCTGCCTCGTCGGTAATCTGAGTCTGTGCTGAAGCACCTATGGCTGCCAGCATTGCGAAAGCTAATACGAAAGACTGTTTCAGTCTAAGTAATGATTTACGCATAATACTTAAATTTTGTAATGATAATTATTTATGATAGATAAGTCGCTGTGTGTTCGAATGACGATTGTCGGCAGTAGACAGCCGATAGAGGTAAATTCCGTTGGGCAGATGGCCCGACCACAGGAGCGTCTGATTGCCCTCGCTGACCTGATAATCCTCACGGCAGACGATGCGCCCGTCGTAAGACAGGATATTGAGTGTAACTTGCTGGATGCCAGCTGGCACTTGACAGCGAATCTGCGTACTACCCTGGCAGGGATTAGGCGAGTTACCCAACAGGCGGATGACCGATGTAGGTGCTACAGTTGTCGGTTGCTGAATGGCAGTGACTGTTCGTGGTTTGCCATAAACCCCAAACTCATAGATACGGGTGGTATAGCCGCTCTGCTCACCCTGAATCATCTGCAAGCGGACACGGTTGGTGGTAAAGGGCGTAACACCGCGTACTATTTTATTGTCTCTGTTGTCCGATATCACATCCACATCTATCCATTTTCCATTGTCATAGCGCTGCAACTTACAGGCACGGGTAACATAGTCGTCCGACTCACTGCCCGCGTTGAGCACCATCCATTGGCAAATCTCGTGCGGTTCGCTGAAACGATACTCCAGATAGGGAGTCTGGCTCTTCCCGGCTGTTACGCACCACTTGGTCAACTCATCACGGTCTGCCGCCATCTTGGCACTCTCGTTGGCATTATTCTGATGACTGGCCACGATGTTTGACGGCTTGATCCACTCGCCACAGCCATCGTCCGACAGACTACCCAGTTCTTGATAGTCAATATAGGTCTGAAGCGTAGTGAGCGGCTGAATGTCGTCGGCTTGCGTGTCAGAGACGGTGGCTGCGTAAACCATCAAACTGCTCTTGGAAGGCAGTTTCAACTGCGATGCACCTTCGGGTAGTGTTATGGCAAAGCGGTATATATACAGAAAGCGATATTGCTCATCGCTATTGCCGCTGATATGATGGCTATGGGTGGTGGTCAGGGCTACGTCTTGTTTGCGGTAGCGTGTTCCTCCGTTATAGGGCGAGTCCAGTTGTCCTAACGTACCACCATAGTAAGGAACTTCAAACTGATAGGTTTGGTCGCCCACCACAAATTCGCCTACCGTGCCCGTAGGCTCGGTAGAGGCCGCCAGAAGATACAACTTGCGCCCTGCTGCTGGCAGGTCGATGGTCTGCCCACTACACCGTACGGCGTTTTTCTGGCCGTCAGATCGGTTGCCCATGACGAAACTGATGCCGTCGGCGGTCACTACATCGGGAACAAGTTCGGCAGGATAAGCGTAGGGAGCACTCCTCAGGGCATCGTTTTTCTTCGAGTCGTAACTCATCATGTCGACATTATAAGGCAGAGAGACAGCAACATCGGTCTGCTTATCGGTGGGCGTCTTAGCGGCCGCCAGCGTGACGGCAAAGGTTTTAGGCTGATACTTGCTTATACTGAATGTTAGTGTCTTATTACTGGTTGTAGCACTGCCTACCGGCTCTTCCAGTCCATTGACCTCACGGGCTGAGAGCACACGTGTCGGGAAAGTAAGAGTTACCTTGTCGTGCTGTTGCCCTGCCCACTCGTAGACGCGCACAATGAGCTTGTTTGACTCTTCTGCTTTCTTGACCGCCTTGACTGCTACTTGGTCGGTGCTGACAGAAAGAAACTCTACTTCTTTCCCCAATGCGCCCTCATGTTTGGGGGCAGCAACAGCTACCAAAGGCTGGTTCAGTTGCGAGGCAGCCTTCTGGGTCAATTCACTCCATTTGCCCTGATGGGGGAACAGCGAATAGGTGAACAAGTTGACACCCAGGTCTTGGTCGGCTTGATAGGTATAGCTATTACCTGTCGACGGGGTGTGTATCAGGGTCAGGCGCAGACTGCTGTCAGTGGGTTTGTCCCACCCGTACTTGCAGTCGTTGAGTATAGACAGGCCATAACTGCCGTCGATCGTCGACATGTCGGCCCATTGGTGTCCCTGTACTTCGTAGCAGTCGGCCGTGCGGTTGCCTCGTTCAATGGTACCCAGCGAGATGTCGTAGGTGGCTTTGGGATTGTTGAAAGCCATCTGAAAGTTGGCTTTCAGCATGCGCTCATGGCTCTGCCAGTCAACCTCTGAGACAATGTCAATGCGGTTGTCCAAAGCATTCATGCGGATATACTGTACGAACTGCGAGCCGTCTTTCTCCTTGACCACTTTGAAACTCTTGCGTAGCGGGCCGTCTTCAGCCTTCGTTATGCTGACATTCTCATTGACAGCCGTCGGTGTGCGAAGAATGTCGGTATAGGAAATCTCCCATGAGGGCCAAGTGTCCTCGTGGTCGTATATCATCTGCAATTGCGAAGCACTGAGCACTTGTCGGTTATTGGCCAGATCAATGAGCTGTGAGGGGTCGCCTGTTTCGGAAAGGGTAAGTCGATAGTTGCCGTTAGACAGTTGACGCGAACGGCGGTTCATTCGCAACGAAGAAGTCAACTGCGAGGCCTCGCCGAAACGCACATCATAGACGGCATAGCCCAGCGACGGCACTGTTGCGGCAAAAAGGAACACCACCTCGCCCGTCTTTTCATCGTAACTGCTGATTTGCGACAGCACTTCCTTGCCGTCTTTGTCAAACACACGCAGTCCTTCTGGCTTAGCAGGCATGGTGAGACGGGCTTCGACAATGTCGGTGCGTTGGAACGAAAGCGGGTTGTAAACAACTACGGGCATTCCCTCTGTCTGAGTGTCCATTGCTCTGACAATGTTGCCGGTTGTGGTCTTCAGCAGGTTGCCCAGCGTCTTGTTGACCAGCACATAGTCGTTCATAGAGTAGAGGTAGGCATTAGGGATGCTGGTTCCTGTGATACCATCGTGGTGAGCCTGCCACAGGTTGCGCACCCAGGCATCGTTGATGGCCTTTTGCGGATAGGTCTGCACACCTAACCACTGTGCCAGCGAAGCCGACTTCTCGGTAGCGTCGGCTAACAACTCGTTCCGGCGGTTCCACAATTTCAGCATCGTACGCGAGGTGTAACTGCCCACACCATGGGTACGCATGGGCAATTCACCATCCTTGACGTGATATTTTTGATTTTTGTTTTTGTCTAAATAATCGAATATCTCGTCGGGGGTGGCTATGCGCACCTTGACGGCACCGTTGGTCTGAGCACTGAGGTTCAGCCAGTAAGGGGTGTTCTCGCCACTGCTCGACGCGTTGTCCTGCAAAGCTCCCCCGCGGTCGCTGCGCGGGCCTACATAGCGTATCTCTGCCGCAACACCATATTTATTATAGTTGTTGGCCGTGATGGCAGCCATCTCGCTGTCGTTGGCCATGTTCTTGTTGTACTGCTCGTGGTTGTCGTAAGCACCTGGCTTATAGACAGCATAAATCTGTGAACCGTCAACCCCCTGCCAGATGCCAAAAGGCGGCAACTGGTCATATTCGGCTGAACCCCAGGCGAGCTTGGCTGTATGGAAACCCTTGAAGCCACAGTGCCTGGCCAGCGAGGGCAGGGCGTATGAGAAGCCGAAGCAGTCGGGCAACATCACGTCATAGCCGCCGCGCACGCCAAACTCTTTCTTAAAAAACTGGTTGGCATAGAGCCAATTGCGCATGATGGACTCTGCTGACGATACCATCACGTCGTTGGCATCGACAGCACAGCCGCTGATGTGCCAGCGACCGTTTTGTACGTAGGTCTTCAACTTGGCATACTGTTCAGGGTAGTATTCCTTCATCCACATATAGCGAATGGCCCCCTCGAAGTTAAATTTCAAGTTGGGATATTTGTCCAATCGCGTAAAGTTCTGCTCCATCGTGTTACGAACATACTCGTTGATGGTCGTCTTCACGTCCCAGTTCCACTGTGTATCCAAGTGCGAGTTGGATATGAAGAACAAGGTTTTCTGGTCGGCCTGCCCCGATGTTGGGTTTGGCATGGCCAATGCGAGCGACAAGAGCCCGTATAATGCAATACTATGTTTCATCTGAAAGCTGTTTTAGATTTTCTCTGTGCAAATATACTCACGAATATCCTTCCGCTTATCCTGTTTCGTGCCAAAACTATAGGCTGATGCTGTTTAGCACGTCCAGTTTGCCGTCGTTCACCAACTTGATAATCAGTTCGCCAAACAACGTGTTTTGCCAGGCAAACCAGTCGCGGGTAAAATTTGTCGGGTCGTCTTTATGGAAACTCTCGTGCATAAAGCCCGTTCCGGCATCGGTACGCATCAGCGTTTCGATGCACCACTTAATCTCAGCGTCATCGGTCGAGGTGAAGGCCTTCATCATAATAGACATGGGCCAAGGCATGTCGTAACCTACATGTGGGCCGCCAATGCCCTCACCGGCCTTGCCACGAAAGAAATAGGGATTGTCCTCGCTCCACACGAAGCGGCGCGTGTTCTGATAGATGGGATCGTCGATGCTGACATCTCCCAGATAGGCCATAGCCAGCAAAGAGGGCACATTGGCATCGTCCATAAGGTGCTGATTACCGAATCCATCTACCTCGTAAGCATAGATAGGTCCGTATTTAGGGTGCTGATGCACGGCATAGGCTCTCAGAGCCGTCTTCACCTCAGCAGCCAGACTGCGGCACTGCTCAGCCAGCTCGGTGTTCCTGTTCACTTTGGCCAGTATCTCGGCAGCCTTGTTCAGACAGCTGACTGCCATGAAGTTCGAAGGGATAAGGAACTGAAACGTTGTGGCATCGTCGCTGGGGCGGAAAGCGGAGCAGATGAGTCCCACGGGCTTCACGGGAGCTCCCCACCCATCGTTGCACATCGTGTCGAGTTGGCGGGTGGTATTGCGCTTGAAATGATAGCTTCCCACGCCGTTCTTGCGCTGCTGGTCACGGAAGGTGTTCAGAATATTCTGAACGGCTTGCAGCCAGCTATCGCCAAATACACTGGTATCACCGGTCACCTTCCAGTATTCATAGGCCAGACGTAACACATAGCAGGGGGAGTCAATCTCCCATTTACGCTCGTGCAGTTCGGGTTTCATGTCGGTCTCGTCGGTCATCCAACTGCCGTCAGGTTTAGGCACTTGGTTGAAAGCATTGGCATAGGGGTCAATGTTGATGCACTTCAACTGACGCAGGATGACACCGGCCAGCATCTTCCTGAGCTTTTTATCCTTATTAGCCAACTGCACGTAAGGGAAAACCTGGGCCCCTGAGTCGCGGAGCCACATAGCAGGAATGTCGCCCGTATAGACAAATGTGTCGGGTGTGCCGTCATCACCCTCAGTGTAATGCACAGTGGTGTCAAGCGTATTGGGGAAGCAGTTGGTGAACATCCATGCCAGTCGCTGATTGGTCAGCAGTTTGCAGATGCGCTGTATCTCTTTCTCTACAGCGTCGGAATGGAACAGACGGTCGGCTTCAGCAGGGCGATTGTTCTGTTTGACAACAGCATCAGCCTGGCAGATGACAGGTGCTGGGCTGACTGGTAAGGCTTCTGCAAAGGCCGTGGTGCCACTTCCTACAAGCAGGGTGTACAACAGGAGTGTCTTGTGTTTCATTATCTTTTGTTTTTTAGTTATTATTTAAATCTGTATGCAAAGTTATAATGTTCGTGTGTGTTGTTATTCCTAATCTGTGCCAATGATGTTCTGAAAGAACTAAAAGCTACGATATGTTTTTACGCGTTCATCTTTTATAACGACGGCCATAGACGTCAGCACTGTGTTTTTGCGTCCGATGCGGTTCATCATCAGGCCAAAAGGAATGCCGAGCAGGAAAAACCACAAGAACACCACTGAGGGTATCAGGCCGGCCATCGTTGCCGACCATCCAAAAGCCGATGCGGCATAGTCGCTTGATATGCCGACAATGTCGCAGAAACCCATTACGAAAAAACCTAATAGAACGGGCAATGTCTTTGCAAATAATTTCTTTTCTAACATATTTTTTATTAACAACATTTTGGAGGATTTTTTTCTATTATGGAGCAATTTGACTCCACATTGTCATCTATAATCGACTCGACCCTCAGTTTAAGATGTAGATATAGTTACCAGTACTGCGAAATCATCCATTCCATTCCGTTTCATGCACGTTTTCTTCGCCTCCAAGAAGTTTGGAAAGTTCGCCTTCATTACCAGAGGAAGTGACTTTTTGGGTGTTACCAATCTGATAAGTTACTTCCAGCGTATTGGCAGCATGCACAAAAACAGAAAGCATGCTAACCATACAGAAAAGTTACAATTTGTAAATTCTCCTATTCATAAGCATAGTTTTTTTAATTACACAATTAAGTTATTAAATTTTCGCTTGCGAAATTACACTTTTTATCGTTTCGCTTTTCGGCAGTGGGTAAAAAAGTGGCTTCACGAAGCAACAAAAAGAGCACAAGTAACTGATTATCTATTGTTTATCTATTTCTTCGTTTTGAAAAATATTAAGATAAAAGGGGCATTTCATCTTGAAGAAACGCCCCCTTGTACCTGATTTATTGAACTTTCTCATGTGCGGAAGTTAGAGAAGTTATCTTAACTTCCCCATTTGAGAAAGTTGTTTTTACTTTTTTACCTTTAAATGCCCGACCCGACACCTGCTCCCAATGTTATGAGTCTTGCCCCGGGCCTTGCCCTGACGGCGTGCCGTCTCGTCATCGGGATGCACCTGTATTGACAGGTTCTCTCGTGCATCAATGAACTTAATGAGTAACGGGAATTCATTGCCAAAACGCTCATGGTTCTTCCGTCCCAGCAATGACGGTCCGTATACAGACACCAGTTGGTTCAGCGTCATGTCCGGCATGCCTACGACAGTTGTCTCATTACCTGCGACGCCTGAAAGTCCCCAACTTTCCCCGACATTGGTCAATGCCAAGTCCATTCCCTTGAACGGAATGATTTTCTCACCACCCCAAAGCGTCTGTTTGAGGATTGGCCGGAAACGTAGTATTTCTTTTATGTCTATACTGTTTTTACAAAATAAGCACAATAGGTCAGATAGGCTATCTCTGCAACAATGACTAACAGGCCGCCAATGAGTCCTGCATAGTCGCTGGCCAGGCCCACCAGAAACGATACCGTTCCGCCTGCAATAGCCATAATCATCAACCCGCTAATCTCGTTGCCCTTGTCGGGATGGCATTTGAGGGCCATCCCATAGATAATGGGAAACACACAGGAGCAGCAGAAGCCGATGCCTCCGATACAAATGAAGTCAAATATCTCATCCTCGACAAATGCCAGTAACAGTGCAAATGCCAGACAGCCAAGAATGTTGAGACGAAAATAGTTGATTTCAGCAATTTTTGTTATTAGAAACACCCCAATGAATGCGCCCGCCGTGCGGCAAATGAAGTAGACCTGCGGAGCCAAACCTGCCATTTCCTTGGAGTAAGCGAAGCGTGAAATCATTACTTTCGACGAGATGAAATTGGTAGAAACATCTGTGCCAACGGCAAAGAAGATGCCTAAGAAAAGCAACAGAATGGTCTTGTCGCTCAAAAGCGACAGCGTTTCTTCCATGCTCGATGTCTGCCCACGATGTTCTCTCTCAATAGGAGTAGCCAGCAACCATAAACCAGATACCAGCGTAATGCCTCCCATCAGCGGGAAACACAGATACCACTCGCCTTCATTTCCGCCTCCCAGCCAGTTTACAGCCGCCAAAACGATGAATGGGCCTGCAAACGATGAAATGGCCTTGACCACCTGGCCGGCGGTGAGACTGCTGATGAGCAGCCGCTCGTCGGTCACGACATTCTGCAACAATGGGTTAAGCGACACCTGCAACATCGCATTGCCTATGCCCAGCAGGGCATAGGCTGCAAGCGTCGTCACACTGTCATAATGCAGCAACGGAATCGCCATACCGACAACGGTGACGGCCATAGACGTCAGCACTGTGTTTTTGCGCCCGATGCGGTTCATCATCAGGTCAAAAGGAACGCCGAGCAGGAAAAACCACAAGAACACCACTGAGGGTATCAGGCCGGCCATCGTTGCCGACCATCCAAAAGCCGATGCGGCATAGTCGCTTGATATGCCGACAATGTCGCAGAAACCCATTACGAAAAAACCTAATAGAACGGGCAATGTCTTTGCAAATAATTTCTTTTCTAACATATTTTTTATTAACAACATTTTGGAGGATTTTTTTCTATTATGGAGCAATTTGACTCCACATTGTCATCTATAATCGACTCGACCCTCAGTTTAAGATGTAGATATAGTTACCAGTACTGCGAAATCATCCATTCCATTCCGTTTCATGCACGTTTTCTTCGCCTCCAAGAAGTTTGGAAAGTTCGCCTTCATTACCAGAGGAAGTGACTTTTTGGGTGTTACCAATCTGATAAGTTACTTCCAGCGTATTGGCAGCATGCACAAAAACAGAAAGCATGCTAACCATACAGAAAAGTTACAATTTGTAAATTCTCCTATTCATAAGCATAGTTTTTTTAATTACACAATTAAGTTATTAAATTTTCGCTTGCGAAATTACACTTTTTATCGTTTCGCTTTTCGGCAGTGGGTAAAAAAGTGGCTTCACGAAGCAACAAAAAGAGCACAAGTAACTGATTATCTATTGTTTATCTATTTCTTCGTTTTGAAAAATATTAAGATAAAAGGGGCATTTCATCTTGAAGAAACGCCCCCTTGTACCTGATTTATTGAACTTTCTCATGTGCGGAAGTTAGAGACACTCAGATATTTATAAGATCATGATTTTTTTCCCATTACATAAATAAACACCAGCTTTATGTGGCCGTTCGATCT
>ERZ1026850.636-NODE-636-length-20950-cov-21.034267_pt1 | contig 20950 bp, 19 predicted proteins | sample MGYA00380155_ERZ1026850 | MGnify/ENA primary metagenome ERZ1026850 (study PRJEB33269, sample SAMEA4719791) | human gut metagenome | biome: human-associated habitat; feature: organic feature; material: feces | place: Cameroon | collected 2013-10 ... | reverse complement strand
ACGCCCATCTGCTCGCCCATAGCACGGATGACCGTGTAATGGACCGGGGGCAGCTCGTAGGGATGCTTGGCACTCTCCATTTCATGGGGAGTGTAGGGCAGCGCAGAGAAGAACATGGGCTTTGCGGCATCTGCGGTAAACAGCAACCCGCGACCCTTGCGGTCCACTACCTTTGCCCAGCGCACAGCGGTCTTTGCACCGCACTCCTGCGGCACAAGGTACTGTGCCATGTTGTCTGCGACCTTGTTCTGGTAAACGCCCAGCTTTGCACCATGCTGACGATCCCAGTAGGTCTCCGCAGGGCCGTTTCCGTACCACTCCACCGTGTCGTAGTCAGCGTCGATCTTGAACAGTACGCCGAACTCCGGCATTGCTGCAAGTCCTTCCACCGGGTCATAGTGCAGGGTGGTCTGGATGCGGCCATCACCGAACACACGGTACTGCAGGCTGCACTCTGCTGCGGGGCTGGTCTGAAGGTTATAGAGATAGGTCACGACCACGCTGTCGGCTTCCACCTCGCAGGTGGGGTTCTGGAGGATGGTGCCGCCATGAACAGACGGAATCTCCTTGCCGATGCCCTTGGCGGTAGCGTACAGGCTTGCCAGCTTCCACTGACCGCGAACGCCGCCCATGTTGTTGCCGCAGTCGTTGTCGGTGGGAGCGCGCCAGAAGTTGGGCCGGGGGATCTCCTGAATCATCTCTTTGCCGGCATAGCGGTAGGAAGTCAGACCGTCCTTCAGATCGGAGAACAAAACATCGAAATTCTCACCACGGACACCGATGTTGTGTGTACCGTGCGTAACGGTAAACGGCGTGACCTTCTTGCTGGGAATGGAACGAACCACAGCGATCACACTCTGTCCAAAGGCGACTTCGTGACCCTTCTTTGCCCAGCTGGTGTCCTCCTTCAAACGGAAGCTGATGGTCACTGCATATTCACCGGGGAGCGCAGGAACCATAAACGGCAGCGGGAAGCTGGAACGCTCTTCGGGAGCAACATCAATATTGGTCAGTTCCTGCTGCTGATACAGCTTTCCATCACGGTGCAGCAGAGCAACGCAGTCGAAAGCACCCGTAGAGGTGAACAGGTTCTTATTCCAGACTTCAAAGCCAGAGTTGTCGATGGAAATGGCGATGTTCTGATAGCAGAACTTGACCTCCTGCATCTTGGGAGAAGGAGCACGGTCACCACCGTAGGCAATGCCGTTTCCGCTGAAATTATAGTCGGCAGGACGCTCACCGAAGTCGCCGCCATAGGCTTGGAACCACCTGCCGTAGCGGTCTTTTTTCCAGATGGACTGGTCGATGTAATCCCAGATAAAGCCGCCCTGATAGCCGCAGTCCTTCTGGTCGGCAAGTTCTGTGTACTTGTGCAAAGCACCGTTGGAGTTGCCCATAGCATGAGAATATTCGCACTCGATATAAGGCCGCTTATCGCCCTGTGCCAGATACTCTTTAATGTCCTTGACCGTGCTGTACATATGGCTCTCGATGTCGGTGGTCTCCGGGAAGCGGGGATCGTTGACCACACCTTCGTAATGCACCAGACGGGTGTCATCAAAGCGGCGGACCATCTCTGCCATCTGGAGCAGGGTCTCACCACCAAACGATTCGTTGCCCAGAGACCAGATCAGAACAGCAGGATGGTTTTTGTCACGCTGGTAAGTGGAATTCATGCGGTCAAACAAGACAGCTTTCCACTCCGGCTTATCATTGGGCAAAACGCCCTCGATGCCGCGAATGCCCGCCTGATGGATGTCCCATGTGCCATGGGATTCCAGATTGTTCTCTGCGATCAGATACAGACCATACTCGTCGCACAGGTCGTACAGTGCATCCTGATTCTGGTAATGGCTGGTACGGATGGCATTGATGTTGTTCTGCTTCATGGTGATGATATCCCGAAGCAGTTCCTCATGGGTGTGTACGCCCACAGCACGACCCGTAATGGAGCTGAACTCATGACGGTTGGCACCCTTGAACACGATGCGCTTGCCGTTGAGCAGCATCCGATTGTTCTTCAACTCGAATTTGCGGAAACCGACTTTCTGCCCGGTCACCTCTACCAGATGGTCTGCATCGTCCAGCAGCTCGATTTCCAGTTCATACAGAGCCGGGTCCTCTGCACTCCACAGGTGGGGGTTCTCCACCGCATGGCTGAACAGCGCAGAGCCGCCGTTCAGTGCGATTTTTTCGGAGAACACTTCCAGTTCACTGCGGCGCAGGGTCAGACGGGCTGCGCCCTTACCCTCCACCTGCAGTGCAACTTCCAGCGTGGAATGAGTAAAATCATCCCCGGCAAACAGCGTTTTGACGGATACATCTTCCAGATGCACGGTGGGGATGGCGTACAGCCACACGCTGCGGAAGATGCCGGAGAAGCGGAAGAAGTCCTGATCTTCGCACCAGCTGGAGGAAGTCCACTTGAACACCTGCACAGCAAGTTTGTTCACGCCCGGCTGGAGATAGGGAGTCAGATCGAATGCGTGTGCGGAGAAGCTGTCCTCGGTGTAACCCACATAAGACCCGTTCAGCCAAAGAGCCATGCCGCTTTCCACACCCTCGAACTCGATGTGGACGGGCTTGCCCTGCATGGATTCCGGCAGCTCGAAGTATTTTACATAGCTTGCCACCGGATTGAACCGCTGCGGGATCTCGCCCGGCTGTACTTCTTCACGGCCATCCCACGGATACTGAACATTCGCATACTGGGGAATGTCGTAGCCCTCCATCTGGATGTGTGCCGGAACATGAATGTCATCCCAGCCGCTGCAATCGTAATCTGTCTTTTCAAAGCCGGGGATGGCACTGGTGTAGTTCTTTGCGTAGGCGAATTTCCAGATGCCGTCCAGCTTCAGCGCAAGCGAAGATTCTCCTGCCAGATATTCTTCGCGGGAAGCGTAAGTACGGAAACTTGCATGAGCATTCAGCACGTTTTCCTTGAAAAAGGTGGGGTCTTTTACTTTTGCAAAATCAAATGCAGCCATAGTATTTCCTCATTTACCTTTTATAATTTTATAATATTTCTCCAGCCTCCCCGGAGGAATCGCTGGATTCCTCCGGGGAACAGCAGATGAAGGAGAAATGATAATGGCTTGTTATCAGACTGCTGCACGCAGTTTTTCATTTGCTTCTTCGACCTTCATACGAGAGAGAATGAAGGTGATGATGGCATCCAGAGCAAACGGAATCACCAGATACATGATCTTCAGCATATTGATGCAGGAATCCGGCTGAACGGTCAGAGCGCTGTCAAAATGACTTGCTGCCAGCAGCCAGCCGGTGATGGCAGTACCCAGACCGCCGCCCAGCTTCACACCGAGAGAAGTGCAGGAGTACATCGTGCCATCCACGCGCTTATGCTTCGTCAGCCAAGTATATTCAGAGCAAGCAGCAATCGCAGCGTTCATATCGCCCTGCCAAGGACCCTGACCAAGAGCTGCGATTGCAGTAAAGAGCAGCATCAAGGTCACATTGCCGCTGCCCATGTAACCAGCTACAGCAACCAGTGCACGAGAAATCGTTGCCAGAGTATAGCTCATTACATTCAGCTTATACATTCCATTCCACTTTGCAACCAAGGTCGGGGTGAACACCAGTGCGATGATCAGAGGGATGTTGATTGCCCAAGAGAATACACCGAACAGATTCTGGTTGCCAAGGATGTAGGTTGCATAGTAGGTGCCCATGCTGATCATGGCACCGTAGATCTGCTGCAAAATGTAGGTGACGCAAATCATCATATAATATTTGTTACCAGCAAGCAGCTTTGCAGCCTGAACCAGATTGTACTTTTCGTCCTGCTCGATTTCCTTTTTGTCGGTGGTATCCACCAATTCGCCTTCCGGCAGTTCCTTCACGGAGAAAACGGAGAGGGTGTTGACAAGCAGACCGATGATGGCGTAGATGATTGCAACAGTGCGCCAACCGGCAGCACCACCGCCCAATGCCGTAACAGCACCCAGCGTGATGGACTGGATGAGCAGGCTGGTGGCAAAGGCGAACATGAAACGCCAAGAACCCATCTCGACCTGTTCGGCACTGTTCTTCGTGACGAGAGCAGTCAGTGCAGAGTAAGCAATGTTGTTGGCAGTGTAGAATACAGCGTTCAGCAGAGTATATGCGATCAGGAACCATGCGTACTGTGCAAACTGTCCCAGATTGGTCGGGATGGCGAAAATTGCCACCAACGTAATGGCACAGCCAATGTAGCCGTACAGCATCCAAGGACGGGCTTTGCCCATCTTAGAATGCGTTTTGTCAATCAAAGAACCAAAGAAAATGTCCGTCACACCGTCCAGCAGTTTGGAAACTGCAATCAGAGTGCCGACAATACCGGGGTTCAGGCCAACGGTGTTGGTCAGATAGATCATGACGAAGGAGGACAGGAATGCATACACCACGTTGCCTGCAATATCGCCTGAACCATAGCCGACTTTATTATACCACTTTAGATAACGCTTCTCAGTCATTGTGTTTTCTCCCATCTTGCTTGTTTTGTGTGGGCGCGACCAATCTGCTGCGCACTTCAGACTGGAATTCTCATTACGCAAGTTGCCCAAATCTCTTGCGTTTCGTCTGAAAATATTATAGAATCTAATGGAACGAAAAGATATAGACAAGATGGAACAAAATATGCACAAAATCAAAGAGTTTGTAATTTTTTGATAGAACATTTCCCAAATCACTGTAAAATCTCTGAAGATGAGGAGGACGCAGGGATGTATTTCAACTCAGGATATTTGAACAACTCCCGTTTGGATTTCAAAGACTACTCAAAGCCGCTGGTCGTAGGCAGCTGCGGCACTTATCGCTTGAAAAAACGCCCTAAGCTACCTACTTTTTGGGCAAAGGGTCGCAGAGACTATCAAATCCTCTATGTGGCATCTGGTAAAGCACACTTCTGGTTCGATGGTGTTGAGGAAGTGGTGACTTCTGGACACATGGTGCTTTATCAGCCGAAAGAAATCCAGAAGTATGTCTACTATGTAGAAGATCATCCAGAGGTGTTCTGGATTCACTTTACAGGATATGATGTCAAAAACATCCTGAACTATCACGGAATCCCCTTGGACAAGCACGTTTTTTACAGCGGCACACTGCCGGATTACAAAATGCTGTTCCGAAAGATCATCCGGGAACTGCAACAATGTGAATATGGCTATGAAGACTATATTGCTTCTCTCTTCAACATCATTCTGCTTTTAGTAAGCAGGCAACAGCAGGAAAGCGAGAAAACAACTACAAGCATCCCCGAAGAAATCGAAGCCGCCGTTGCCTACTTTAACGAGAATTATAATACAAAGGTCAGTGTGGACGATTACGCAGAATCGCTGCATATCAGTACGAACTGGTTTATCCGTAATTTTAAGCAGTACATGAAAATAAGCCCTGCACAATACATCCTGTCCCTTCGGATGGTAAATGCACAAAGCTTATTGGAGAACACCGAATACAATATTGGAGAAATTGCAGAGATCGTAGGGTATGATAACCCACTCTATTTTAGCCGGGTATTCAAGAAAGAGTATGGTGTCAGTCCGGCACAGTACCGAAAGAATCTGGAAGAATCTACTGAAAAATGAGAAAGATTCCTTATAAATAAGGAGAGTAGAACCATGCCGATAAAAAATGCGATCCACAGCCAACAAGTCTACGACCCAACGGACGAATCCATCATGGCAGAGCAGGAACTTTGCATGGAGCGGCTGTATGCTTATAATCATACCCGCCCTTCCGAACACGCAAAACGGGAGCAGCTTTTGAAAGAAATGCTTGCAGAGTGCGGCGCAGGCTGCTGGATCGAGCCGCCGTTTCACGCCAATTGGGGCGGAAAGCACAAACACTTGGGCGATTTTTTGTTAAGATAGATAAAAACAGAAAATCTTGCAACAAACCAGTGATTTGCTGCGTTATCTGGATAAAAGGGTTTATAGAGAGGAGCCGAAGATAGTGAAAAAACTGGTAGTAGACGTTGGTAGTATGCTAGTTGTGCAGTATTTGATATTTTTCTTTGTTGAAATAAGATTAGGGGAACAAGCGACCTTTACAAAGTTTATAACTAACAATTATATCCTTACTTTTTGGATAATTTATCTTGCAAGTCGGATTGTGAATTGCAAAATTAAAAAGCCCCGAAATGAGAAATAAATCTAAAAAGGAGCGTTTCGGATGAGAGTCGGAAAAATTGTGTTAATGTTTGCGGTAATAGCGGTGCTACTAATTATAATACTGGGCAGGCCAATAACGACTGATGCTCCACAAATTATGGGCAGTAAAGAAATTGAAGATGCACTTAATGCAGCATCCGAATTAGATGAGCAAAATGTTGTTCGTGTTGATATTCCAGACGGAAATGGCGGGTATAAAACGTTACAAGGAGAGGAAGCCAGAGAACATTATAGCAAAGCAGTAGAGCAAACACAAAAAGAGCTTTTAGATGATTTATACAAAGAAAACTCAAAGGAATCGATTAAATGAATGATAGAGGACTGTTGTTTTGCCTTGGATATTTTAATTAAAGGTCAATTTTCTACTCTGCCATGGTCGAAGCCGAGCGAGAGATGATGCTCAATCTCACTACCCAGCACAAGCTGGGCATACTCCAAAGGCTTATCACATAATAGCCAGTCCCCAGCTCCAAAACTACTTTTAGAGGGTATACAAGGAGGTCTCTTTATGTTAGAACATTTTTTCAAATCGCTAGTCGCAACAGTTTCTGACCCTTACCAATGCAATCGCATTACAGATGCGTTGGCGGCAGCTGGAATTAAATTCTATTGTAAATCCAAAGATGTCAATCGGCATAACACATTTGATCAAGCGAGAATTGGAACTCTCGGCATAAAACCGAGGTATGTCACAGAGGTGTTTGTGGACAAAGAAAATGCGGATATGGCTCTGCACATTATACATACCCTGTCATAAGCCCGGAGTTCCCCTGCGAACCAAACATTCCGATATAAAAAGGACGCTGCCGCCTCTGGGTAAGAGGTTGCAGCGTCTTTTTAGCATCAGAGGGCGAACGGTCTGTCAGATCGGACGGCTCCCAATGAATGCGATGCTTTTAGCTTGCATTTTCCTGATTTTCAAGAATGCGCCAGCCGTCCATCAGGTCTGAATTTTCCATAATAAAGGTGTGGGCGGTATCCTGTCCCCACGAGTTGTCGTATTTCAGCATCAGATAATCGCTCAACTCGGTTCGATTTTTGAACTTCAACAAGCGATACGGCTCCTGAAAAGCGACCTTTTCAACGAAATATACTGCATCCGATGTGGGAAGCATAACGCCGACATGACCGATCATAAGAGAATTGTCCGTTTCAGAGAACTGATCGTGCAGGACTACGGAGACGAGACGGATTTTATCATCGTCCACGAAGGAGAGACCGCGTTTCTTCCATTCCTGCTGAATCGTTTTCAAATGGGTAGGAATATCGGTCGTATTGGTGGTTTTAACCGGGGCGAACAGCGCATCAAACTTTTGCCGTTCATCGCCGCAAAGGGATTCCGGGTCAGAATCCAGTGTTTCATAGTCCATAAACAGGGTGTCCTCGGCTGAGTCAAGGTCTGCCTTGCCTGTGACGGTGATAAAATCACCGAACAGCCCACAGGCAGTGATCCGACAGTTCCAGCCGGGGAAGGTGTCATATTTTTCCATCCATGCGTCCTGCATGGAGTAAGGATCGTATTTCAGATCCAAAGGCTTGGCATTTTCAAACCCTGTGGTGAGCCATGCCGGGTCCACAGCATTGTTGAACTTTTGCACATGATCAAAGAAGGTCTGTATCCGCAGGTCAGATACGCCAGCATCCTGCAAAAATTTGGAAAGAAGAGCCTGTGTATCCGAATCTGCCAAATTGGAGTATTCGATTTGCTGAAGGACAGGCTGAGAAGTTTTTTGAGTGCAGCCCACCGCCAGAAACGCACTGCAAAAAAGTGCAGCGGTGCAGACAAGAAAAGTTCGACGTTTCAAAAATGGTCACCTCGTTGTGTTTTTCGGAAAGTTTCTTTGAGTGCCGGAGTCTCCACCATAAGCGAAGAGAGCAACGCCATCAGTCTTATAACGAATGGTATCACAGATAAACAAAGAAAATCAATGACTTCTGTCGTATTTGACCATATATAATGTTGCAGTGTCCATATTCCATACGGCTAATACCCATTTGGAAAAAGACAATGCGGCAGTTTTCTGAACGATTTTCTTCATGTCGGACACAACAGGAGTATACCCAAGTTGGAATAAAAATTTTCCGTTTTTTCCGAACGGAAGGTTCAAATCGCTTTCCAGATAGACGGAGGACACCAATTTGCGGAGTGCGGCACGACAATCCCATAGATTTCCCCATGTTGCGGTGAGAGCCTGAAGAAACGCTTCGTCCGCATTATAATAGACCGCAATCGTGATGTGCGTGAGGCTTTCCTCCGTATAGGATTTGAAGAGCCAGGAAGACCGATAGGACATCTTTTTCAGACCGATTTCACATAGATAATGCTGCTCCTCAGAGATGGGTTTCTTCTTTTTCATACATTCTTTCGCTTGTATAATGCCGGGCAGATGGTTTTCGGCGGGGCTTCTTCCAAGGCAACACCAAGACCCACACGATTGTGTCGTGTGGGTCTTGGTGTCCTATGGGTCGAGAGAACAGGAGCTGTTCTCAATTATTCATTGCTGCACGAAGCTGTTCGTTTGCTTCTTCAACTTTCAGATGAGACAGAATGAAGGTGATGATTGCATCCAGAGCGAACGGGGTCACAAGATACATGATCTTCAGCATCGAGATGCAGGATTCGGGCTGGACAGCCAGCGCACTATCGAAATGGCTTGCAGCCAGCAGCCAGCCGGTGATGGCGGTGCCAAGGCCGCCGCCAAGTTTTACGCCCAGAGAAGTGCAGGAGTACATCGTTCCGTCCACACGCTTGTGCTTCGTCAGCCAAGTGTGCTCAGAGCAAGCTGCGATTACGGCGTTCATGTCGCCCTGCCAAGGGCCCTGACCCAGAGCAGCGATTGCGGTAAAGAGCAGCATCAGGGGAACATTACCGCTGCCCATATAACCTGCCACAGCGACCAGTGCACGGGCAACGGTTGCCAGAGTATAGCTCATGACGTTCAGCTTGTACATTCCGCTCCATTTGGCAACCAGCGTCGGGGTGAATACCAGAGCGATGATCAGAGGAATATTGACTGCCCAAGAGAACACGCCAAACAGATTCTGGTTGCCGAGAATGTAGGTTGCATAGTAGGTGCCCATGCCGATCATGGCACCGTAGATCTGCTGCAAAATGTAGGTGACGCAAATCATCATATAATATTTGTTACCAGCAAGCAGCTTTGCAGCCTGAACCAGATTGTACTTTTCGTCCTGCTCGATTTCCTTTTTGTCGGTGGTATCCACCAATTCGCCTTCCGGCAGTTCCTTCACGGAGAAAACGGAGAGGGTGTTGACAAGCAGACCGATGATGGCGTAGATGATTGCAACAGTGCGCCAACCGGCAGCACCACCGCCCAATGCCGTAACAGCACCCAGCGTGATGGACTGGATGAGCAGGCTGGTGGCAAAGGCGAACATGAAGCGGTAAGAACCCATCTCGACCTGCTCTGCGCTGTTCTTGGTCACAAGGGCGGTCAGGGCGGAATAAGCGATGTTGTTGGCGGTGTAGAACACGGCGTTCAGCAGCGTGTACGCAATCAGGAACCATGCGTACTGTGCAAACTGACCGAGGTTCGTGGGAATTGCAAAAATAGCCACCAGTGTGATGGCGCAGCCGATATAGCCGTACAGCATCCACGGACGAGCCTTTCCCATTTTGGAGTGCGTTTTGTCAATCAAAGAGCCAAAGAAGATATCCGTTACACCATCCAGCAGCTTGGAGGCTGCGATCAGGGTGCTGACGATGCCGGGGTTCAAACCAACCGTGTTGGTCAGATAGATCATTACAAAGGATGACAGGAATGCGTATACCACGTTGCCTGCAATATCGCCTGAACCATAGCCAACTTTGTTGTACCATTTCAAATAGCGTTTTTCCGTCATTTTCCGACTCTCCTCATTTACTTCGATTTTACAAGGCTTACGCTTTTTCGGCAAGATGTCAAATTCTCTTGCGTTTTGTCCGAAAGTATTATAAAATTTATATTGAAAAAATGGAACAAAGTATGCACAAAATCACACAGTTTGTGGAAATCAAACAGAACGCATTCCAATTCCGGCGAAGTCTTTAAGAAAGAAGATGGTATTGAGATGTATTTCAACTCTGGCTACTTAAATAACTCTCGTCTTGATTTCAAGGATTACACAAAACCGTTGGTGGTAGGAAGCTGCGGCACCTACCGTCTGAAAAAGCGTCCCATGCTGCCGACATACTGGAAGAAGGGCCGCAGAGACTATCAGATCTTATATGTGGCATCGGGCAAGGCACATTTCTGGTTCGATGGTGTTGAGGAAGTGGTGACTTCTGGACACATGGTGCTTTACAAGCCCAAAGAGGTTCAAAAGTACGTTTACTATGTTGAAGATCACCCGGAGGTGTTCTGGGTTCATTTTACCGGCTATGACGTTAAGAACATTCTGGAGTACCATGGCATCTCTTTGGATCAGCACGTCTTTTTCAGTGGAACCCTGCCGGAGTATAAGATGTCGTTCCGAAAAATTATTCGGGAACTTCAGCAATGCGAATACGGGTATGAAGATTACATCGCTTCGTTGTTCAACAACATTCTGTTGCTTGTCAGCCGCCAGCAGCAGAACGGTGAAAATTATACCGTGACGATTCCCGAAGAAATTGAGATGGCGGTCTCTTATTTTAACGAAAACTACAATACGAAAATCAGCGTGGCGCAGTATGCCGAATCGCTGCATATCAGTACGAACTGGTTCATTCGTAATTTCAAACAGCACATGAAGATAAGTCCGGCGCAGTACCTTCTCTCCTTGCGGATGGTCAACGCACAGAGCTTGTTGGAAAATACCGATTACAGTGTCGGTGAAATCGCTGAGATCGTGGGGTACGATAACCAGCTTTACTTTAGCCGGGTGTTCAAAAAGGAGTACGGCATCAGTCCAGCGCAGTATAGGAAAAGAGCAGAAAACCAAAGTGCGGCACAGATGGAATCTGATGTCGGAGAAATCACCTGTGAAAATTAAAGTGGGAGCTTTACGGTACGCAGTGCCAGCAAGCTCTTTCTGCACCAGCAGTGCAGCCTCCCGGCGCATTTCCGGGGAAGCGTTTCTGTCCAGAACGTAGGCAGTATGAAATCTGCCGTTGCGATCCTCCGTCAATTGCACCATGGATTCGTGGTCAATCCAGAAATGACAGAACCAGAGCCTGCCACCGATGTTTTCCATGTTATGGCGGAGATCTTCTTCACCGCTCCATTGCGGCACTTCGGAGAGAATGCTCTGCAACTGCTCATACGCCTGCTGCTCATCGGGCGTGACTTTCTTGCCGGAATATTCCCGCTGGATGGTGCGCTGCCAGTACAACGTCAGCTTGCCCTGTTTTGCTTGCTCGATTGCATCCTGAATATCAGCTAAAATGCTGTACCGTGTTTCTCTCATTTTGACGCCCCAAAATCAACTCTTTAGGAAATAATAAGTTCTATAAGCATCATTATAGCTGAAAGGAATGTAAAAAGAAAAGCGCATCGGCTAAATTTCAGCCGATGCGCTTGCAAAGTTTACGGTTTATTCCTCGTTTGTGAGGTAAGGGAGATTGCTGATATAGGTGTCCAGCAAATCGAGGGCTGCTTTTTTCTGGATGGGGGTCAAGCCTTCCAGTCGCTTGCGGATCTCGTCGTCGGTCACATGAGATGCACTGGGAACCAGATCACACAACAATGTGTCTGCGGAAATATTCAGAGCATTCAGAAGTTTAACAATGGTGGCAAGACCGGGTTCCTTCAGACCACGCTCTATCATGCCGATATAGTTGGAAGAAAGCTCGGATTTTTCCGCAAGTTGTTCCAGCGTCAACCCACGCTTTATACGCTGCTCCCGCAGTCTCTGTCCAAAAAGCTCTTTCATAGCGCAACCTCATCCTATCGTGTTCTTTACACTCCATAGGATACCTGTTGGTCGCGCCAACATACACAATCGAAAGAGATAAATCATTCCGTTAAAGACTAAACCGACGAAAAAAGATTGCCGAGAGCTGACCTCTTGCGGTCAGTTCTCGGTAATCTTTTCTTATCGAGCCTGCTCGTTCTCCTGTGCTGGCTTTGTGGTGCTTTTTTGTTTTACCTGCCGTTTACCTTAACGACCCCTTTCGTGAAAAATGCGTTTGGAGCACTCCGCAGAGTGCGACAAACGCTTTTTATTTTACTGTGCGCCCAAGCGCATTTTGAAGTCCTGATAGCCGAAGTGAACCAGTTCCCGGCAATTACCGTCTGCGCCCAGCAGCCAGATAGGCGGCAGGGGCATCCCGTTGAAGGTGTTGTTCTTGCAGGTGGTGTAGATAGCCATATCGCCAAAAATAAGCTTATCACCCTCAGCAAGGGGTGCGTCAAAGCTGTAATCCCCGATGATATCCCCCGCAAGGCAGGTAGGGCCGCCCAAGCGGACGGTGTGTGCCTTCTCCCCTGCCTCACCGGCGTCCAGCAGCGGCGGGCGGTAGGGCATCTCGATGACGTCCGGGGTGTGGCAGGCTGCGGACATATCCAGAATGGCAAGGCTGGTATCCCCGTTGCGCAGGGTATCCAGCACGGTGGTGACCAGATAGCCTGCGTTCAGCGCCCAAGCCTCGCCGGGCTCCAGATACACCTGTACACCGTACTTCTGCCGCACCGAAAGGATGCAGCTTTCCAGCGTAGCAAGGGCGTAGTCCGGGCGGGTGATGTGGTGTCCCCCGCCGAAATTGAGCCATTGCATCTTGGGCAGCAGGTCTGCGAACTTTTCCTCCACCGCTGCCAGCGTCACCGCCAGCGCGTCCGCGTCCTGCTCACACAGAGTGTGGAAGTGCAGACCGTCCAGCAGGGCGGGCAACTCCGGGTGCGCCGCCACGGCGGCGTCCCACTGGGCACGGGTAGTGCCCAGACGGCTGCCGGGTGCGCAGGGGTCATAAATTTCATGACCCTCCTGCGTGGAGCACTCCGGGTTGATGCGCAGACCGATGCTTTTACCCGCGGCTTTTGCCGCCGGGCCGAACTTTGCCAGCTGGCTGGGCGAGTTGAACACGATGTGGTCGGCGTATTGCAGCAATTCCTTAAACTCGTCTGCCCGGTAGGCAGCGCAGAACACATGGTTTTCCTTCTCCGGCAGCTCTTCCCTGCCCAAACGGCTCTCGTACAGGCCGCTGGCTTCCGTACCGGCCAGATAGGGTGCCAGCACCGGGTAGACGTTGAAGTTGGAAAAAGCCTTCTGCGCCAGCAGAATGCGGCACCCGGTGCGCTGCTGCACGCCCAGCAGGATCTCACCGTTGCGGCGCAGCTGGGCTTCGTCCAGCAGATAGCAGGGGGTGGGCAGGCGGTGCAGCTGCGCCTCGGACAGGTTTGCCAGCCCCGCAAAGGGCGGGCGGCTGTCGCGCACCCGCATCAGTCCACCAGAGCCGGATTATGGCTCTCGGAGCGGGGCAGGCCGTACTTATCCAGTGCATCCAGATACGGATCGGGATCAAACTCCTCGACAGTGTGCACGCCCTTGGTGGTCCACTTGCCGGTGAGCAGCATCAGTGCGCCGCACATGGCCGGCACGCCGGTGGTGTAGCTGATGGCCTGAGAGCCCACTTCCTTGTAGCACTCCTGATGGTCGCAGACATTGTAGATGTAGTAGGTCTTGTCCTTGCCGTCCTTTTTGCCGGTAAAGATGCAGCCGATATTGGTCTTGCCCTTGGTACGGGGGCCAAGGCTGGCAGGATCCGGCAGCAGCGCCTTGAGGAACTGGATGGGCACGATCTCCTGTCCGTTGAAGTTGACAGGGGTGGTGGACAGCATGCCCACGTCCTCCAGACAGCGCATGTGGTCCAGATAGCTCTGTCCAAAGGTCATGAAGAAGCGGATGCGCTTTGCCTCCGGGATGTTCTTTGCCAGAGACTCGATCTCCTCGTGGTGCAGCAGATACATATCCTTGTCGCCCACCTGATCGAAGTTGTACTCCCGCTTGATGCTCATGGCCGGGATCTCCACCCAGTGGCCGTTCTCCCAATAGCTGCCGGGGGCGGACACCTCGCGCAGGTTGATCTCCGGGTTAAAGTTGGTGGCAAAGGCATAGCCGTGGTCGCCGCCGTTGCAGTCCAGAATGTCGATGGTGTCGATGGTGTCGAACTCGTGCTTCTTGGCGTAGGCGCAGTAAGCCTGGGTCACGCCCGGGTCAAAGCCGCTGCCCAGCAGGGCGGTCAGACCGGCTTCCTCGAACTTTTTGGCGTAAGCCCACTGCCAGCTGTAATCAAAGTAGGCAGAGAAACCGGCCTCCTTGCAGCGCTTCTCGTAGATGGCGCGCCACTCCGGGTCGTCGGTGTTCTCGGGCTCGTAGTTGGCGGTATCCATGTAGTTGACGCCGCAGGCAAGGCAGGCGTCCATAATGGTCAGATCCTGATAAGGCAGGGCGATGTTCATCACGAGGTCGGGCTGGTAAGCTTTGATGAGAGCGATGACCTCCTCCACCTTGTCTGCGTCCACCTGTGCGGTGGTGATCTTGGTGGCGGTGGTGGGAGCCAGCTCGGCAGCCAGCTTATCGCACTTTGCTTTGGTACGGCTGGCGATGCAGATCTCGGTGAACACCTCGGGCACCTGGCAGCACTTATGGATGGCAACGGAGGCCACGCCGCCGCAGCCAATGATCAGAACTTTGCTCATGTCGGTTACTCCTTTATCTGTAAAATATCTTCCTTCTTATACCTGAAAACCCGGCCAGCCCTTGTCCAGCGCAATCAGGGTCTCGCGCAGCACCTTGCAGGCGGTGGCGGTGGAAACGCCGGTGGTGTCCAGCGTGGGGGCAAGCTCGTTCAGGTCTGCGCCGATGATGTTGGCCTTGGTCACGGTGCGGATGGCATCCAGCAGCTGCAAAAAGCTTACGCCGCCAGCCTCCGGGGTACCGGTGCCCGGGAAGCAGGAGGGGTCAAGGCAGTCCAGATCGATGGTCAGGTACACCGGCACCTTGCTCTCGCACAGCTGTGCGGTCAGCTCGGCAAGGCCGGTAAAATCGAACTTGTGCATCTCGGTGTGCTGGGCAGCAAACTCAAACTCTGCCCGGTCTCCGCTGCGGATGCAGAACTGATGGATGCGGCCGTCCCCTACCAGTTCGTGGCAGCGGCGCAGCACACAGGCGTGGCTGAGCTTCGCGCCCAGATAGTCGTCCCGTAGGTCGGCGTGGGCGTCGAAGTGGACGATGTGCAGGTCGGGGTATTTCTTTACCGCAGCCCGCACCGCGCCCAGCGTGACCAGATGCTCGCCGCCCAGCAGCAACGGGAACTTGCCGTCCTTCAAAATTTCCTCTGCCCGGGCCTCGATATCGGCCAGTGCCAGCTCGCTGGAGCCGAAGCACAGTTCCAAGTCTCCGCTGTCGAACACGTCAAAATCGGTCAAATCAGCGTTCTGGTAGGGGCTGTAAGTCTCCAGACCATAGCTCTCGTGCCGGATGGCCGCCGGGCCGAACCGTGCACCGGGGCGGTAGCTGGTGGTGGAATCGTAAGGCGCACCGTACAGCACGATGCTGGCGGCGCGGTAGCTGCTGTCGCAGCCGATAAAGGTCTCAACGTTGGGGTGCATCAGTGTTCCTCCACTTCCCGCAGCATCTCCTCCAGAAAAGCCGGCAGGTAGAATGCTCCGATATGCAGTTTGGTGGTGTAGTAGCGGGTGCGCATATTCAGCGCCTTCCACGCTTCTGCGTCCAGATCATCAATGGGGTGATATTTTTTGCTTGCAAAGCCGAACAGCCAGTAGCCCGCCGCAAAGGTGGGGATATGTGCCTGATACACCCGGCTGATGGGGAAGGTGGATGCAATGCGCTTGTGGCTGCGCTGCATGGCGCTGGCGTCCTCGGCATAGAAGGGGCTGCCCTGCTGGTTGACCATGATGCCGTCCTCTTTCAGGGCGTTGAAGCAGCTGCCGTAGAACTCGCGGGTGAACAGACCCTCGGAGGGGCCGAAGGGGTCAGAAGAGTCCACGATGATGAGGTCGTACTCCTCCTCGCAGCGGCGGATATACTTCAGGGCGTTCTCAAAGTAGATATGCACCCGGCGGTCATCCATACGGCAGGCATTGCCGGGCAGATAGGCGCGGCAGGCCTCCACCACCTGCGGGTCCATCTCCACAAGGTCGATGCGCTCCACGCGGTCGTAGCGGGTCAGCTCCCGCACCACGCCGCCATCGCCGGCGCCGATGACCAGAATATCCTTGGCCTCCTTATGCACCGCCATGGGCACATGGACGATCATTTCATCGTAGATGAACTCGTCGCGCTCGGTCAGCATCACGTTGCCGTCCAGCGTGAGCACCCGTCCGAACTCCGGGGTCTCAAAGATATCGATGCGCTGGTAATCGCTCTGCTTGGAGTAGAGCTGCTTGTTCACCCGGATGCTGTGCTTCACATCCGGGGTGTGAAACTCTGAAAACCAAAATTCCATCTCTTTCCCTCCTTATGCCAGAACATTCAGGTGCAAAATTTCGGGGTCCTCCGGGCCGGTCATGCTGCAGCCCTTGGCCTTGGCGTACTCGATGTAGTTCAGGATCTCCTTGGTGATGCGCTCGCCGGGTGCGAGGATGGGGATGCCCGGGGGATAGCACATGACGAACTCGCTGCACACCATGCCCTCGGTCTCCCGCAAGGGCAGGCTCTTTTTGGGGGCGTAGAAAGCCTCCTGCGGGCTGGCGGCCACCACGGGGTCGATGTATTCCTGGCTCAGCAGCCCCGAGCCATCGGTGCGGTAGCGGCGCTTGATCTCAGCCAGAGCACTGACCAGACGCTCCACCTCCTGCGGGCGGTCGCCGATGGACAGGTAGGCAAGGATGTTGCCGATATCGCCGAATTCGATCTGAATATCGTACTCATCCCGCAGGATGTCGTAGACCTCGATGCCGGCAAGACCGATATCCAGCGTATGGACGCTGAGCTTGGTGGTGTCGAAATCAAAGACGGAATCGCCGTTGCACAGCTCCTTGCCAAAGGCGTAGTAGCCACCCACGGCGTTGATCTCCTCACGGGCATACTCGGCAATGTCTGCCACCTGATGGAACACCTGCCGTCCCCGCAGCGCCAGATTGCGGCGGGAGATGTCCAGACTGGACATCAGCAGATAGCTGCCGGAGGTGGTCTGGGTCAGGTTGATGATCTGGCGCACATAGCCCGGGTGCACGTTAGGGCCGATGAGCAGCAGGCTGGACTGGGTCAAACTGCCGCCGCTCTTGTGCATGGACACCGAGGCCATATCCGCGCCCGCCGCCATAGCAGAAACCGGCAGGCCGCCGCCAAAGTAGAAGTGGGTGCCGTGGGCCTCGTCCGCAAGGCAGAGCATTCCGGCATCGTGCGCCATTTTTACGATGGCACGCAGATCGGAGCAGATGCCGTAGTAGGTGGGGTTATTCACCAGCACAGCCACGGCGTTGGGGTGCTCCTTGATGGCCTTGGCCACCTGTTCCCGCTTCATGCCCAGCGAGATGCCCAGGCGCTTATCCACCTCCGGGTTCACATACACCGGCACCGCGCCGCACAGCACCAGCGCGTTCAGCACACTGCGGTGCACGTTGCGGGGCAGAATGATCTCATCGCCCCGCTTGCAGGCGGTAAGTACCATGCTCTGCACGCTGCTGGTGGTGCCGCCCACCATTAAAAAGGCGTGTGCTGCGCCAAAGGCATCGGCGGCAAGCTCCTCAGCTTCCCGGATGACCGACACCGGGTGGCAAAGGTTATCCAGCGGCTTCATACTGTTCACGTCCACGCCCACGCACTGCTGACCCAGAAAAGCGGTCAGCTCCGGGTTGCCGCGGCCCCGCTTATGGCCGGGCACATCAAAGGGCACCACCCGCATCTGCCGGAACCGCTCCAGCGCCTCGTAAATGGGCGCACGGCGCTGGTCCAGCCGGGAACGCGCTTTGTTCTCGTTCATCTTTTCCTCCGTCCCTGTTCTTCTTTTTGCACAACAAAAAAGCGCAGACACTGCACAAATGTGCAGACCTGCGCTTGGAGCAGCTTTTTCCACGCTGATAAAGCACCCAGCCGTAAGTGCCGGTGCTGCGCGTTATTCGCGATCCAAAAAGACGGGGTGATGAGAGTCTATATAGCAACTACACTTTTACTACTCTTATTGACCGTTTCACAAGTCTGCGCATAGGCTGCGCAATTTCATGGTTGTAAAGGAACCAACTTATAAAATTTGAGCTTCTAACTCAATCAATAATGGCAGCTTGCGCCGCCGGTCGGCAGTGGACCCGGCTGTCCGTATGGCCTTAGCCCCGTTTGGGCGGTCCCGAGTAAATTGCTTTGAAAAGACTCTGCAAGGCGGCGTCTCTCAAAATCAACAAAAGAATAACATGATTCGCCCCGTCTGTCAACAAAAACTTTTTGGCAGTCGCCCGCCGCGGGTGCGCGGGACGGCACTCGGCGCGCAAAATGGGGCGTTTTGTGCAAAAAAGCAGATGCCCTTCCCGCCGCAGTATGCTATAATAAAGGAACATGAATGGAGAAAGAGGGTATATGGATGGCACTGCCAATCGCCATCGTAGAGGATCAAGCCCCGGACGCCCAGCGGCTGGAGGAGCTGCTGCAACAGCAGCTGCCCGAAGCCGAGTGCACATGGTTTACCTGCGGGGATGATTTTCTCCGCGCCGCAGCAGAGCCCGGCTTGTACGCCGTGGTGTTTCTGGATATCTGCATGGCGGGCACCAACGGCATCGAGACCGCCCGCCGGCTGCGGCAGGCCGACCCGGAGGTGCTGATCGTATTCGTGACCTCCTCGCCGGAATATGTATGGGATGCCTTTCCGGTGCACCCCTTCGATTACCTGCTCAAGCCCTATCAGGAGGAAAAATTCGAGCACCTTGCCGCTGAGCTGCGGCGGGCGCTGCGTTGTAAGGAGCCGGAACTGGAGATCCGCATTGCCCGCCAGAGCATTCAGCTGCCGCTGCGCAAGGTGCTGTATGCCATTGCCCGGAACCACTACGTCCTGATCACCACTGAGGAGGGCGAGTACCGCGCCATGTGCAGTTTTGCGCAGATCGAAGAAAAGCTTACTGCACACGAAAACTTTATGAGCTGCAACCGGGGCGTTATCATCAACATGGACAAGGTGCTGCGGTTCGGGGAGGACTGCATCGAGATCCTGGACGGCACCCGCCTGCCGGTACGGCAAAAGGATAAATGCACCCTGCTTGCCCGCTTTACACAGTACCAGTTCCGTCACATGCGGCAGGAACTGCATTGAGGAAAGGAGCAGCCGCCATGGATCTTGCCCTGTTCGGCCGTTATTTTCTGGATTTTGCGCTGCTGTATCCCAGCGCATTTCTATGTCTGGCATCTCTATGGGAAAAGCTGCGCACCCCCATGCGCACCGCCTGTATCGCCGCCGGATGCATCACCCTGCTGTGCTTCGGATGCGCCGCACTTTGCACCGTGTTCGGGTTGAACAGCAATTCTCTCCTGCCCGCCATCGTGCTGGTCTCCTTCTGGCTGCTGCGCTGGCGGGTAACGCCGGAAGTGACCGTAAGCCAAACCGCCTTTTTATTTTCCATTTCTGCCGTGATGATGGCGGTGTGTTCCCTGCTGTCGATAGTGCTCAATGCCCAGGCCGAGATCTCCAACTCACAGACAGTCTGTCTTGCCTCCACGGCGCTGCTGCGGCTGGGCTTGGCAGCGGTACTCACCGTGCTGTTCTGGTTCACCGCCGTGCAGTGGAGCCGGTGGCTGCTGCGGGAGTACAGCGGCGAAGCCTTCTGGCAATCCGCATGGCCGCTGCCCGCCCTCTATGCCGTTTTTCTGGTATACTGTATGCCGCTGGACCCCGCCGTGGTGCTGGTCGGGCGGCTGAAGATCATCTCGGTGCTGGCAGTGTCCATCTCGCTGTTCGGCATCTTTCTGCTGCTGTACGAGATGTACCGCGTTGCCCGGGAGTTCGCCCGCAACGCCCGGCTGGACCGGGAAAACCAGCTGCTGGCCATGGAGTCCCGCCGGTATATGGAGCTGCAGACCTATCTGGACAACACCCGCCGTCTGCGGCACGACTTCCGGCAGCATCTGCATGTGATCGCCGGATTGACCGAGACCGGGCAGCTAGAAGAGCTGAAACGCTATCTGCACCAGTACGAAAGCGAGCTTAGCGAGCACCGCCCCAGCCTGTGCGCCAACGCCGCCGTGGATGCACTGGCCGGATATTACGACCACGCAGCCGGGCAGCAGGGCGTCCCTGTGGAGTGGAAGCTGGCACTTCCCCGGCAGCTGCCCATGCCGGAGGCCGACCTGTGCACCATTCTGGGCAATCTGCTGGAAAACGCCCTGCACGCCAGCCAGAAGCTGCCGCCGGAGCAGCGACGGGTGCAGGTGATGGCGCAGATGCTCAGCCCCGCCATGCTGGGGCTTGTGGTGGAGAACCGTTACGACGGCGTACTGAAAAAGCAGCAGGGCATCCTGCACTCCACTAAGCACGAGGGCACCGGCATCGGGCTGGTCTCTGCCGAGACGGTGGTACACAAATACAACGGCAGTCTGCACTTGGAGATCGAGGAGCAAATCTTCCGGGTGAATGTTCTGTTAAATCTGTAACCACCGGCAGGCCAACGTGAAAGCGTTCACAAAAAGCAGCGCCGTCCTTTGCAGAGAAGTTTTTCTGCGAAGGACGGCGCTGTATTATTTATCGGTTTTTTCTGCGGTTTTCTGTGCGGTTTCCAGTTCGTCCACCCGCTTTTGCAGGGCGGTGATCTTGTCATCCATTTTTAAAAAAGTCCAGACCAGAACGGCCAGCACCAGCGCGGGCGGAACGACCATCCACAGGGACTGCTGACACCAGAGCAGCAGCGAATAGCCGCCGA
>ERZ1026850.629-NODE-629-length-21178-cov-7.720494_pt1 | contig 21178 bp, 19 predicted proteins | sample MGYA00380155_ERZ1026850 | MGnify/ENA primary metagenome ERZ1026850 (study PRJEB33269, sample SAMEA4719791) | human gut metagenome | biome: human-associated habitat; feature: organic feature; material: feces | place: Cameroon | collected 2013-10 ... | reverse complement strand
CAGTTCTGGAACCAGGGCCGCACGCAGGAGATCAAAGAGCGCGTGCTGCATCTGTAAGGCTGCGCCATAAAATTGCTGTTTAGGTGGGAGCGCACCGCGCTCCCACCTTTTTCTGATAAGGAGGTCATTTCCCATGCACTATGGCGAGATCAAAAACTGCGACATCGCCAACGGCCTTGGCGTGCGCGTGACGCTGTTCGTCTCCGGCTGTACGAACCACTGCGAAAACTGCTTTCAGCCGCAGACGTGGGACTTCTGCTACGGCAAGCCCTTCACAAGTGAAACGGAGGACGAGCTCATCCGCCTGCTCTCCCCCGATTATATCAACGGTCTCACGCTGCTCGGCGGCGAGCCGTTCGAGCCTAAAAATCAACGCGCGATGCTGCCATTTCTCCACCGCGTGAGGCGTGAGCTGCCGCAAAAGACGATCTGGTCGTTCACAGGCTTTACGTGGGAGGAACTGCACGACCCCGCCGCGTATCCGCGCTGCGAGGTGACGGACGAACTGCTGTCACTGCTCGATGTGCTCGTCGACGGGCGCTATGTGGACGCGCTGCACGATATCTCGCTGCGCTTTCGCGGCTCGTCGAACCAGCGCATCATCGACGTTCCGAAAACGCTGCAATCAGGCGCGCTGACGCTCTGGGACGAGCGCGCGAACATCTGAGGAAAACGCGACAAAACAGCGCTTCCCATTGTTCGTCATTTTTTAACATTTCCCCACTTGCAATTCAAAAAGCACTGTGTTATATTGTGCAGGAAATTGAAAAACATCTCGTTTTTACAAAAATCGACAGGAGGTTTTTACACAATGAAACATCTCGGTTTATTTGCAGCAGGCGTGCTGTTCGGCACCGCCGGTCTCAAGATCCTTTCCAGCAAGGATGCCAAAAAGGTCTACTCTCACACCACCGCCGCGGTGCTGCGTGCCAAGGACTGCGTGATGCAGGCCGTCACGAACGTCCGTGAGGATGCTGAGGACGTCTACGCCGACGCCAAGGACATCAACGAGCGCCGCGCAGCGGAAGAGGACGCCGAAGTCATTGCGGACGCGTCCGAGGAAAAAGCGGACGAGGAATAAATCGCAGGAGAGCCGCGACGCGCGGCTCTCTTTCACTTTCGGAGGAATTGATACACTATGAAATGCAAAATTCTGCACGAATCCACCGGGCGCATACGCGTGCATCTGAATTGCCGCCGCATGACGCTGCATCAGGCAGACGTTCTGGAATATTATCTGCGCAATGTGGACGGCGTGCGAGAGGTCTCGGTCTTTGACCGCACGCAGGACGCCGTGATCGTTTACCGCGCGGACCGCGCCGCGCTCGTGCACGCGCTCGCGGCGTTCTCGTTCGACAAGGCCGAAACAATGGACCTTGTCCCCGACCATACGACGCGCAAACTCAACCGTGAATTTGAAGACAAACTCTCGTGGACGGTGATCCGCCGCGTGATCTCGAAGCTCTTCTTCCCGCTCCCCGTCACCACGGCGCTCGCCATCTATCACTCGATCAAGTACATCCGCGAGGGTCTTTCCGCACTGCTGCACGGCAAACTCTCCGTCGCCGTGCTCGACGCCACCGCCGTCACCGTGTCGATGGTGCGCGGCGACTTCTCAACGGCGAGCTCCGTGATGTTCATGCTCCGCCTCGGCGAAATCCTCGAGGACTGGACGCATAAAAAGTCCGTTGCGGACCTCGCGGGCGCGATGTCGCTCAACGTCGACCACGTCTGGCTCAAGACGGGCGAAACGGAAACGCTTGTGCCCATCGGCGATATTCAGGCGGGCGACTGCGTCGTTGTCCGCACCGGCAGCCTCATCCCGCTCGACGGCAAGGTCGTCTCCGGCGAGGCGATGGTCAATCAGGCATCCATGACGGGCGAATCCATGCCCGTGCCCAAGCGCGAGGGCAGCTATGTCTACGCAGGCACCGTTGCCGAAGAGGGCGAGTGCGTCGTGCGCGTAGAAAAGGCGCTCGGCGGCGGCCGCTATGACCGCATCGTGCGCATGATCGAAGAGTCGGAAAAGCTCAAATCCACGGCCGAGGACAAGGCCTCGCGCCTTGCCGATAAGCTCGTGCCTTACACGCTCGGTGGCACGATCCTGACCTATCTCATTACGCGCAATATCACAAAGATGCTGGCTGTGCTGATGGTCGACTTCTCCTGCGCGCTCAAGCTCTCCATGCCCATCGCGGTGCTCTCTGCCATGCGCGAGAGCAGCAGCCATCACATCTCCGTCAAGGGCGGGCGCTTCCTCGAAGCCGTCGCCCAGGCGAACACCATCGTCTTCGACAAAACCGGCACGCTCACCTACGCCACGCCCAAGGTTGCGCAAATCGTCACCTTCGGCGGCAACGAGGAGAGTGAAATGCTCCGCCTTGCCGCGTGCCTCGAAGAGCACTATCCCCATTCCATCGCCAACGCCGTCGTGGCCGAGGCCAGGGACCGCGGATTGACGCACGAGGAGTATCACTCTCAGGTCCAGTACGTCGTGGCGCACGGCATTTCGAGCATGGTGGACGAGAAAACAGTGCTCATCGGCAGCGCACACTTCGTCTTCGAGGACGAGGGCTGCCGCGTGCCGGAGGGCGAAGAGGAGAAGTTTGAATCGCTCCCGCCCGAGTATTCGCACCTGTACCTCTGTATCGCGGGCGAGCTCGCCGCGGTCATCTGCATTCATGACCCGCTGCGCAAGGAGGCGAAAGCCGCCGTGCGCGCGCTGCACGAGCTCGGTATCGACAAGGTCGTGATGATGACCGGCGACAGCCGCAAGACTGCCGAAGCCGTCGCCGCTGAGGTCGGCGTCGACGCCGTCTACGCCGAAGTGCTGCCTGAGGACAAGGCCGCGTTCGTCCGCAGCGAAAAGGCCGCGGGCCGCAAGGTCATCATGATCGGCGACGGCGTGAACGACTCCCCCGCCCTGTCCGAAGCCGACGCAGGCATCGCCATTTCGACCGGCGCTGCCATCGCGCGCGAGATCGCGGATATTACCATCTCGTCCGAAGATCTGTTTGCGCTCGTCACGCTGCGCTCTCTCAGTCAAGAGCTCATGGCCCGCATCCACCGCAACTACCGTTTCATCGTGGGCTTCAACTTCTCGCTCATCGTGCTCGGCGTGCTTGGTATCCTGCCGCCGACGACCTCGGCGCTGCTGCACAACATGTCCACACTCGCCATCGGCCTCAAGAGCATGACGAACCTCCTGCCCGAAAGCGAGCAGAGCAGCGCTAACTGATTTTTCCCGATAAAAAAGCTCCGCCCAAAGGCACGGAGCTTTTTTGCTATACAAGTTTGATTTTACGCAGGGCCGTAGGCCTTGATGGCATCGTCGACGATCTTTTCCGCGTCTGCGCCCACGATGTCGAGGTTTTCGGCTTCCAGGAGCTTGACGGTCGGAATGCCGAAGCAGTCCTGCGCGATGGTCTTCCAGTAATCGTAGCCAAAGCGGCCGTCGAACGGTCCGCCGCTGGTCGTGACATAGTAGAGCTCGCTTGCGCGGCACAGGCCGACGGGCTCGCCCGCCTCGCTGTACTTCGTCACGATGCCCGTGACATAGATATTCTCCAAATACACCTTGAGCTGCGCGGGAAACGACAGGTCCCACAGCGGCGCAGCGATGGCAATTCTGTCCGCCGCGGCGAACTGACGGGCGTAACGGAACATTTCATCGTCATACTTCTTTTCCGCGAGCAGCGCGTCGCGCTTTGCGATGTCCGCGCGCCCCAGCGGGTGCAGCGGCTCGTCATAAAGGCGCAGCTCCTCGTATTCGCCGAGCGTCCTGAGCAGTGCGCGGGCCAGTCTTTCCGTGCGCGACTCTCCGCGCGGGCAGCAGTTAATAAAAAGCGTCATGTCCTTTCCCTCACAGTACGCGGTAGTACATGATAAATGTGTTCGCCACGCCGAGCAGAATACCGGCGATGACTTGCAGCGGCGTGTGGCCGACGAACTCCTTGAGCTTCGCCTCCGGAAGCTTTTCCGACGCGAGCGAGTTGAAGGCCTCGACGATGTCGTTGATGATAACGGCCTGCCGCCCCGTTTCGAGCCGGACGCCCATCGCGTCCTTGCAGACGACGATGGCGAAGATGAACGCCATCGCGAATTCAAACGAACCGAGCCCGTAGACGAGCGCCGCCGCGGTCGCGAGCGACGAGACCGTGGCCGAATGGCCGCTCGGCATCCCGCCGTCGCCGATCAGGCGCGTAAAGTCGATGCTCTTCGTCACAATGGCATGGATGATCGTCTTGATGAGCTGCGCCCAGAACCACGACGAGAGACCGATGAGCAAAAAGGGATTCGACAGCAATTCCTGAAACCAATTCATATGTTTCCGCTTCCTTTCGCGGTGCGGGCTTTGTCAGCCCTTGAATGTTCCTTATTATACCACCGTTTCCCAGTTCGGCAATAGAGTTTCTTTTAACTTCTTCCGCAGAAAATATAAACCAGCGCAGGCTCACCTGCGCTGGTTTTTCTTTACGACGCCTGTGCGAACTGACTGTTGTAGAGCTCGGCGTAGAAGCCGTTTTGCTCCATCAGCTGCTCGTGCGTGCCGCTCTCGATGACGTCGCCGTCGCGCATCACGAGGATGAGGTCGGCGTTCTTGATGGTCGACAGGCGGTGGGCGATGACAAAGCTCGTCCGGCCCTTCGTCAGCTCGTCCATCGCGCGCTGAATGAGAAGTTCCGTGCGCGTATCGACCGAGGACGTTGCCTCGTCGAGGATCAGCATCGGCGCATTCTGGAGCATCGCGCGGGCGATGGTCAAAAGCTGCTTCTGTCCCGCCGAGATGGTCGTGCTCTCGCTGAGCACGGTGTCAAAGCCCTGTGGCAGCGAGTGGACAAATTTGTCGAGGCCGCAGGCCTTGCAGACCGTTTCGAGCTGCTCGTCCGTGATACCCTCCATGTTATAGACCAGGTTCTCGCGGATCGTGCCCTCAAAGAGCCACGTGTCCTGCAGGACCATACCAAAGAGCTCGTGCACATCCTCGCGGCGCAGGTCGGTCGTCGCCACGCCGTCGATCGTGATGCGGCCGCTGTTGACCTCGAAAAATCGCATCAGGAGGTTCACCATCGTGGTCTTGCCCGCGCCGGTGGGGCCGACGATGGCGACCTTTTGGCCCGGATGGACCTCAGCGGAGAAATCCTTGATGATGATCTTGTCGGGCGAATCAGGGTAGCTGAAGCGCACGTGGTCGAACGTCACCGCGCCGCGCACGGCGTCGAGCTTCTCGGTCTTGTCGCTCTCGTCGCCGAGCTCTTCACTTTCGAGGAAGTCGAAAATACGATGCGCGGAGGCGGAGGCCGTCTGCAAATTCGTCATGCCCTGTGCGATCTGCGTCAGCGGCGTGGTGAAGAGGCGCACATACAGGATGAACGAGACGATGACGCCGAATTCGATCGTGCCATTGATGGCCAGCACCGAGCCGAACACGCACACGGCAACATACGAGAGGTTGCCGATCACGTTCATGAGCGGCTGCATCACACCGGAGAGGAACTGCGAGCGCCAGTTTGCGTCATAGACCGCCGCGTTCAGGCCGTCGAAGTGGTCGAGGACCTTATCGACTGCGCGGCTGATGCGCACGACCTCATGGCCGGAATACATCTCCTCGACATAGCCGTTGAGCTCGCCGAGGCTCTTCTGCCGCGCGGTGAAGTAGCGCTGCGACTTCGACATGATGGCGACGATCAGCACCATGCCAAGGAGCGTGATGCACAGTGCGACGAGCGCCATGCGCCATTCGGTCACGAACATCATAATAAGGCAGCCGACAAACTGTGTCGCGGCGCTGATGATGGTCGGCAGGCTGTTGGTAAGTCCCTGCTGGAGCGTTGACACATCGTTTGTGATGCGGCTCAAAATGTCGCCCTGCGAGGTGGTGTTGAAATACTTCTGCGGCACGCGGTTGATCTTTTCCGAGAGCTCACCTCTCATGCGGTAGGACATTTTCAGCGTCACGACCGCCATGATATAGTGTTGGATGAAGCCAAACAGCGCGCTCAGGCAGTAAATAATGGCAAGGAACACGCCGATCTTCGCAATGGCGGCGAGGTCAATGCCGGTGAACAGGCCGTCGGACATGATGGTCGCCATTTTGCCGATCTTGTCGGGGCCGATGATCGTCATCACGGCGCTCAGCGCCGCCAGCACGAGGGCAAAAATGATAATGCCCATGCTCGAGCTCATATACGCGCCCGTGCGCTTGAGCGCGCCGACGGGATTGCTGTTTTTCTTTTTCATTTTCTCTCGCCTCCTTTACGCGAGCTCCGCAGCGCTGAGCTGGGAGGTCGCGATCTCGCGATAAACGTCACAGTTTTTCATCAGCTCTTCGTGCGTGCCGATGCCCACAGCCTCGCCGCGGTCGAGCACGATGATCTTGTCTGCGTGGCGGATGGTGCTGATGCGCTGCGCGACGATGATCTTCGTCGTGTCGTGCAGCTGCTTGGATAGCCCCTCGCGCAGCTTCGCATCCGTGCGGTAGTCCAGAGCGGAGAACGAATCGTCGAAGACGAGGATCTCCGGTTTTCTCGCCAGCGCGCGGGCGATGGAAAGGCGCTGCTTCTGGCCGCCGGACATGTTGCGGCCCATCTGCGCCACATGGTGCTGCGTGCCGTCGGGGAGCTTGTCGACAAACTCCTTCGCCTGCGAAAGCTCGACGGCCTGCGCAAGGCCCTCGTCGCCCGCCGGCGCTTCGCTCTCGCCAAAGTAGACATTGTCGCGGATGCTGCCGGCGAAGAGCACGGCCTTCTGCGTCACATAGCCGAGCTTGTTGTAAAGCGCGTCGAACGTGTAGTCCCTGACGTTCACACCGTCGACAAGCACCTCGCCCTCCGTCGCATCGTAAAAGCGCGGGATCAGGCTCACAAGTGTCGTCTTGCCGCTGCCCGTCGCGCCGATGACGGCAAGCGTCTCGCCCCTGTTCACACGGAAGCTGATGTTCGAAAGCTCATCCTCCGAAGTGTGCGGATAGCGGAACGAAACGTTTTTGAACTCCACTGTGCCGTGCTCTTTGCATTCGCTCACGCTGCCCTCGCGGATATTCGCCTTGCGCTCGAGCACCTCGTTGATACGCTCGGCCGAAACCTGCGCCTGCGGCAGCAGCATGAAGATCATCACGAGCATCATAAAAGACATCACCACGTAGGTTGCATACGTGCTGAACACCAGCACGTCGCTGAACATCGTGAGGCGCGCTGCGGAATCGGTCAGCGCGATGTTGTTGACGAGCGCCGCACCCAGCCAGTAGATCGTGAGCGCCAGGCCGTTCATACCGAGCGTCATCGTCGGCTGGACGAGGGCGAAGAGCTTCTGGTTCTTTACCTGCACATTCATCATGTCAAGGCTCGGCTTGTTGAACTTGTCGTTCTGGTACTGCTCGGCGTTGAACGCGTGCACCACGTTGATGCCCGTCAGGTTTTCGCGCGCCACACGGTTGATCTGGTCGGTCAGCTTCTGCACGATGCGGAAACGCGGGATGCAGATGCTCATCACCGTTATCACCGTCACGCAGATGACCACGACGAATGCCGCTGTCACGGCGGAGAGCTCCCAGCTCTTGCCGAGAATTTTGATGATGGCCCACACGGCCATGATCGGCGATTTGATCATCATCTGCAGGCCCATCGCCACGATCATCTGAATTTGCGTGATGTCGTTCGTCGTTCTCGTGATGAGGCTGGCGACGGAAAAGTCCTGCATCTCCTCGCTGCCGATGTCCATCACGTGGCGGAAGAGCTTTTCGCGCACCGTGAAGCTGAAGCCCGACGCCGCCTTGGCCGCGAGATACCCGCAGCCCACGGCCAGCACGGCGCTTGCGAGCGTGCAGCCAAGCATTTTCACGCCGACGGACAGGATATCCGCCGTCGCCCCCGACGTTTTGATGAGCGTCGTCAGATCGGTCATGTAATCCGGCAGCCGCAGGTCAAAGTAGACCTGCACCGCCACAAGCACGGTGCACAGCAGCACCATGAGCACCTCTTTACGGCGCATGTTTTTGAGTAATTTCAGCATTGTTGTTCTCCTGATTTCTTCTTTGGGCCCTCAGCGCTTTTCCTTGCAGATGCCGTTCAGATTGCCATCCATTCTTTCAAGGCAGCGGCGCATCGTCGCCAGATCCTCCTCCGGGATGCCCTTGAGCAGACGTCTTCCGAACTGCCACTGCACCTGCCGTCCGCGCTCAATGAGCGCTTGCGCCTGTTCCGTACAGACAAGCCTTGTCTGCCGCCGGTCGCCCGGCATCTCCCGCCGCTCGAGAAGGCCGTCATTCACCAGTCTTTCCACGTGCACGGAGACGATACCCGGTTTGTGCCCGCGCATGCGGCAGATGTCCTTCGCCGTGTTGTGCTCGGGATTGTTGGCGAGAAAGAGCAGAATATCCATCGCTAACGGCGGCAGGCCGGTCTCCTTGCACAGTGGAGTTAACATAATGTGATATGCCTGTGTCATCTTGTTGGCGTGGCTGAAGATCGTTCTTCCCGGTACGGGTCCTTTCGGTATCATGTCGGCTCCTTTCCGTTACCCTCGGACGGCGACGCGATCGTTCATCGTCATCCAATGATAATCTTCTAATTTTAGAACGTCATCATTATAGTTGTTTCCATTTCAATGTCAATAAACAAATTGTGAACGTTCCAAAAAAAGGGCGCGAAAAAGCGCCGCCTTTGGCCGACTCCGCATAAGAAAACATGCGCCGTAAAAGGCAAATTTTGCACGGACTCCTTCGTTGCGCCGTCTTGCCATGCGTCAGCATGCCCGCACCGTCGCGCCTCAGCTCCGCACAAAATTTGCTCTTTTTCGGTGCAAAGCAGTTTTGCCAATGAATTTTTGAGATGAAATCAGCTGAAAAAATCTCCCCATACTGGCGTATGGGGAGATTTTTTCGGTTGTATTTCAGCCAAAAAGGCGCAGGCAAAACCGCATGTTTTCTTATGCGGAGTCGGCCTTCGGCAGCGCTTTTTCGTATTCTGTTACAGAGACAGCTGGATAAGGCCGAGGATGAGCATATGTACCGGATAAAACGCGTAGCAGGCATACTGAAACACCTTGCTGTGGTGTCCCTGCCGCCCGCGGTAGAGCCAGATGGGCACGAGCGAGAGCAGTGCAAGCCCCTGCTCGCAGACCTCAAACTCCAGTCCGAAAAGCTCGATCGGGAAAATCTGTCCTCCGATGAGCGACACATTGATCCAATAGAGCGCCGCGATCTGCCCGAGCAGCTTCCACCACTCTCTGCCGCGGAGGAAATAGAACACAAACACCGTCAAAACGCCCATGCCGTAATAATCTACCATGCCGAGCGTGCCGAGCGCAAAGCCCAGCACCGTGACCGCAACGCAAGTCAGAAGATAGAGCCATGTCTTCCCCTTTTCCCGCACGGCCTCCATCGCCCGAATGCCGAGAAGGCCGATGAGCAGCGTCCAGATGACATTCTGGTGCACAGGGTAGAACCACGTGCCGCCGTACATCAGGTCAAAGGGAATTTCCGACAGCAACGCAAAAATCAGCATCCGCTGCGCGTATTTTTTGAAACTGTGCGTGTGGAAGTAGCCCTCCACCGCCATGAAGGCAAAAATGGGGAATGCGAGACGTCCCACGCAGGTCATCCACTCCTGCGAAAGAAAAAGCGTCGCCCACAGGTGGTCGAGCAGCATGAAGGCCATCGCTAAAATGTGCAGCGCCGCGGCGCTGAGGTCAAACTGTTTTTTCATTGATCTCTCCTGTTGATTTCTCTCTTTTCCCCTCTGTTGCGCAAAGTTATTTTATTTTATCAGATCTCGCGTCAAAAGTCACGCTTAATTTTTGCGTTTCTTTCTCTGCAAAAAATACCGGCGGGCAAAATGCCCGCCGGTACGTTTCAGTTTTACCCCAGAATGGCCTTCAGGTCCTCCTCTGGCGTCGTAATGGGCGCGATGCCAAAGTTCTTGACAAGGTAGTCGAGCACGTTCGGCGAGAGGAACGCCGGCAGCGTCGGACCGAGGCGGATGTCCTTGATGCCGAGATACAGCAGCGTCAGCAGGATGCACACCGCCTTCTGCTCGTACCACGAGAGCACCATCGAAAGCGGCAGCTCGTTCACACCGCAGCCAAAGGCGTCGGCGAGCGCCAGCGCGATCTGGATGGCGCTGTAAGCGTCGTTGCACTGGCCGATGTCCAGGATGCGCGGCAGCCCCGCCACCGTGCCAAGATCTAAGTCATTGAAGCGGAACTTGCCGCAGGCCAGCGTCAGCACCATGGTGTCGGGCGGCGTCTGCTTGACGAATTCCGTGTAGTAGTTCCTGCCGGGGCGCGCGCCGTCGCAGCCGCCAACTAAGAAAAAGTGACGGATCTGGCCGGAGTTGACGGCCTCGACCACCTTGTCGGCCACACCCAGTACCGCGCCGCGGGCAAAGCCCGTCGTAACTGTGCTGCCGCCGTTGATGCCAGTGAACGCCTTGTCCTCGGCATAGCCGCCCAGTTCCAGCGCCTTTTCGATGACCGGCGTGAAGTCCTTGTCCGCGCCGATATGCTTGAGTTCCGGATATGAGACCGCCGCCGTAGTGAACACGCGGTCGGCATAGCTCGCTTTCGGCGGCATCAGGCAATTCGTGGTGAATAGTACGGGCGCAGGGATGTCGGCAAATTCCTTTTGCTGGTTCTGCCACGCCGTGCCGAAATTGCCCTTGAGATGGGCATACTTTTTAAGGCCCGGGTAGCCGTGCGCGGGCAGCATCTCGCTGTGCGTATAGATGTTGATGCCCTTGCCCTCCGTCTGCTCGAGCAGGCGCTTCAAGTCGTGCAGGTCGTGGCCGGAAACCACGATGAACGGTCCCTTTTCCACCGTCAGCGGCACGGTGGTCGGCTCTGGCGTGCCGTAGGTCTCCGTGTTGGCCTTGTCGAGCAGCGCCATGCAGCGGTAGTTTTTCTCGCCGACCTCCAGCACAAGGGGGAGCAGGTCATCCATGCCCCAGTCCTCGCCGATGGCAAACAATGCCTTGGCAAAAAAGCGGTTGACCTCGCCGTCCGTATAGCCCAGCACCATCGCGTGGTAGGCGTACGCCGCCATGCCGCGGATACCGAACAGGATAAGCGACTTGAGACTGCGGATGTCCTCGTCCGCCGTCCAGAGCCGCGAGACATCGTAGTCATTGTTGTGCCCGCAGGGCGACATGCAGGACGCACAGTCCGGCACAAGACGGCTCTTCTCCGCCTTCACGCGTGCAGTCACATCGCGGATGGCCGCCGCGTCAAAGTTCACATTCGTGAGCGTGGTGAAAAGCGCCTCGATGATGAGGCTCCATGTGCCCTCGTTCACGCCGGGGCTGCCGTCCGCAGCGCGGGCAAGGCCGATGAGCGCGCCGGTCAGTTCGTCCTGCAAATTTGCCGTCTCGGCGCTCTTTCCGCACACACCCGCGCTGCCGGTGCAGCCCGTGCAGTGCGCCGCCTGCTCGCACTGAAAACAAAACATCTTGTTGTCCACCGAAAAAATCCTCCTCATTCTGTGGTCTTATCGATCATAGGATGACTCAAATCGTATCCAGTATTCTCCCGTCCGTCGAGATCGTCACGACCTGCCAGGGGATGAATTTACCGCTATTTTGCAGCGCGGTCTTTGCCGCGTGCTCGAGCCCGCCGCAGCACGGGACCTCCATTCGCACGACCGTCACGCTCTTGATGTCATTTTTTGCGATGATCTCGGTCAGCTTTTCGCTGTAATCCACGCTGTCGAGCTTCGGGCAGCCGACGAGCGTAATGTGGCCCTTGATGAATTTCTCGTGGAAGGCCGCGTAGGCGTACGCCGTGCAGTCCGCCGCGATGAGCAGCTTTGCGCCGGAGAAATACGGCGCGTTCACGGGCACGAGCTTGATCTGCACCGGCCACTGGGAGAGCTGGCTCTCCTGCGCAGCAGGAGCCGCCGTTTCAGATGCCGCCTTGTGCGCAAAGGTCTTGAGCTGCATGCCGGGACAGCTGTGGTGCAGTGTCATCCCCTCCTTCTGCATTCTCTTCTGCTTGTTTTCAAGCACCGCCTGCTCGTCATAGGCCGCGGCCTCGCGCTCGACAAAGGAAATCGCGCCAGTCGGGCAGGTCGGCAGACAGTCGCCCAGGCCGTCGCAGTAGTCGTCGCGCATCAGCTGCGCCTTGCCGTTTACCATGGCGATAGCGCCCTCGTGGCACGCCGCGGCGCAGGCGCCGCAGCCGTTGCATTTATTTTGATCGATCTCAATGATTCTCCGTTTCATTGCAATACCTCCTTGCGTTTTCAAGCGTATTATAGTAGAATGCGGCCAGCAAGTCGGTTGAATTTTCAACGAAAGGCGTTTTTTAATGAAAGAATTTTTTTCCATTCTCGCCGCCTCTCCGCTCTTTTCCGGCGTCACGGAGGACGAGCTCGATGCGATGCTCACCTGCCTTGCGGCGAAGACCGAGCAGTTCCCCAAGGATGTGTTTCTCCTCCGTCCCGGCGATGCGGTCGAGGAGATCGGCATGGTGCTCTCCGGCTGCGCGCTCGTCGTGCAGGAGGATATCTGGGGCAACCGCAACATTCTCTCCCGCACCGCACCGGGGCAGACCTACGCCGCGGCCTTCGCCTGCGCGCCAAACAGTGTCTCCAACGTGAGCGTCGTGACCGAAACGCCGACGGCGGTGCTGTTTTTGAACGTCAAGCGCCTTTTGACGGTCTGTCCCTCCGCCTGCGCGCACCACAGCCGCATCATCCGAAACCTTCTGAGCGACCTTGCGGGAAAAAACCTGCTGCTCAATGAAAAGCTCACGCACATCGCCCAGCGCACGACGCGCGCCAAGCTCATGTCCTATCTCTCCGCCGAGGCGCAGCGGCGCGGCGCGGTCGAGTTTGACATCCCGTTCTCCCGCCAGCAGCTCGCGGACTTTCTCGCCGTTGAGCGCAGCGGATTGTCGCTCGAGCTCGGAAAAATGAAAAAGGAAGGCCTGCTGGACTATCATAAAGAGCACTTTGTGCTGAACATCTGAATGAACACAAAAAAGGAGGAAACGCCGCGTTTCCTCCTTTTTTCTTTAATTCTCCACCGTTACGATCTGCGAGAGGTCGACGGCGTATCCTGCCGCGTTTTCGACATTTACCCCGTTGCCGCGGAACACGCAGTTATTGAAATCCAGCGTCTCCGTGCCCGGCATTGCGGCGATGCGCACGGCGGTGCCGTTGTCTTCGTACACGCTGTCGCCGTAGTAACTGCCGGAACATGTCGCGCCGCCGCGGTTGTCGAGCCACAGCCCCACGTCGTTGCCGCGGAACGTGCAGCCCGTGGCGTTGACCCAGCTGCCGAGGCCGCCGTAAGCGCCGATCTCCCAGTTTTCAAACGTGCAGCGGTGCAGGAACGCTCCCTCGCTCGCCGAAAGGCCGATGCCCGTACCGTCGCCCACAAAGCGGACGTTCGTGATGTTTGAGGGGTGAATGCCGCGCGTCGCGACCGTCACCGTGCCGGTGAACGTCGTGCCGCTCTCGCTGCCGATCAGGTCGCAGCAGAAATTTTTCATCGTCAGTCCACCCTCGTATGTCACCGCGGGCAGCTGCAAAATGTAGACCGACTTTCGATCCGCCTCGTGCGCGAGGGTGTCGAGCAGCACGTTCAGATCGTCGACCGTCGCCATCGGGTAGTCATTTTCGGTCAGCGTCACGACCGGGACGCGCGTGATCTTGACTGTGTGGCGCAGGCGCAGCGTGTCGCCGTTTTTGGGGTAGATCGTCCAGATGACGTCGCCCTCGCCCTCTTTGAGCTGCTCGGTGTGGAAGCTCGGGATAATCACCGTTGCCGAAATAATTCACATCGTATCCGAACTCGGTAAGGAAAACAAAATCGTTGGAAATAAAAGCGAAGAAGATCTTGCCGCCGTCCTTGCAGACACGCTTTGCTTCGCTGATACATTTCTGTTTGTCCGCATCATTTTTCAAATGATAAAGCGGGCCGAACAGAAGGACAATATCAAACGACTTATCTGCATATCGAGAGAGGTCAAGGGCATTGCCTTGAACAAGATCGATTTTATCTTCGGGTGTCAGTTTCTTTTTGAATGCGGCAATATTGGCATCGGCAAGTTCAAGAGCCGAGACTTCATAACCCTTACGAGCAAAGTAGAGGCTGTATTCACCTGCACCTGCGCCAATGTCGAGTATCTTGTCGCCATCTTTCAAATATTTTTCTATGTAGTGAACGGTAGTCAAAAATTCAACTCGTGCGGCTTTGGAATGATTGAGCCTTGCATCCTCGTTGAATATATCGTAGGTTCTGTTTACACGTTCACTCTCATTTTTCTATTTTTGCAAGTTGTTCAAAGTCTATTTTATTTATACCTCACGCTTTTCTCATATAAATTGATTTGCCATGTAAGACAAATCGCTCATTTTCTTGATAAATCGCTTACCCTCATCGTTTTGAAGCATGAAAGAAACGCCGCCTGCCATACCAAAAAGTTCAAACTGATTCAGCGTTTCCACATCCATTCCGAGGAACATCGTATTCCAAACGCTCAGCAAATCGCCATGTGATACTACAATGATACATTCATCATTACTTGCCATTATCTCGTCAAAAAGAGGTTTTAAGCGATTCCATTCGTCTCGTCTACTCTCAGCATCAGAAAACATCCTGTCATCAATGGTTTTCTCTTGAACCTCAATGTTCTCACGAAGCCACTGAACAGATTTGCCAACGCATTTACCTAAATTGCGCTCTCGAAGTTCCGTTCTAATGTTAGGTGTGATTCCCATATGCTTTGCGACAATTTCAGCGGTGTGCTTTGCTCGCAGAAGATCGGAAGCATACATAACAATTTTGTGACCGGATAACTGCTTCGCTAATTTCTGCCCTATTCTTTCAGCCTGTTCAATGCCTAATTCAGAAAGATCCCAATCTGTCCAAGAACCCACCATACCATTTGTGTGGTGAATTGATTGCGTGTGCTGAATAGTAATAATCTGTTTTATATTGTTATACCTCACTTTCTCTCAAAGTCCATTCTTAATCCGGTGTTTGGTATACCGAGCTTTAGTCCAAAGGCTTGTACTCAGTAACAGATTTGAGATACGCCTCTGGGTTACCATTCAAAACGAGGTCGGCATACGCCAACGGGTCATTGTAGATAAGATAGTCAAGCTCTGACCGCTGATACATATTGTCGGCAACTTCGTTTTCGACGGCGGTGCAGTTAATAGCAATCATACTGCCATCGTTAAACTTCAGCTCCACGCAACCGCTATCCATATTGAACGCACAAGACAATAACTTTTTCATCTGCCTTACCTCCATTCACGCTTATTGTGTGTACATACATTACAACACGAAGATGTGTCATTTTTCAATAGGCTCATCGAAATTTATCGCATTAAAGTGTAACTTTTCTATGAACCAAAGGCGATTGGGCGATTTTTTCGGGGTTCAACGTACTTTGCATCAAAATACACCACTATTGACTCTTCTGTTTTGTGGGTTTTCCACATAATCGCAAATAACCGTACTCAGCGGTAAACAGGGTTCATTATGGCGTGATTCGCTGTTTCATAAGGGTTTTACTACGAAAATGTCAACTATTTCACCGTTTCACTATCCCTGCCATACAGAGCGCAAAAATAGAGTATTTCGCCCCAAAAACAAACAACGGCACTCAGCCGAAGCTGAATGCCGTATGTTCGTTTGTTTCCCAATCCTGTTCGACAGATGCCGTAAAATAGCAATTTTTTAGAATTACTGTCTTACGAGCACACAGCCGAAGGCAGGTGCTTTTTGCTATTCTCTTCCACCCGACGTTTTCTTCGCGCGCTCCAGTGCGCGCCGCAGCGGCGGGAAGAGCACGAAGACAAGGAGCGTATTTGACACGCAGTGGATGACGTCATACGGGATGCCCGAGACCCACCACGAAAACGCCATCTGCCATCCGCCGATGAAAAAATACGGAATGGCGCACAGCGCGCCGAAGCACAGCCCGTGCAGCCCCGCGATGGCCGCCCAGAATGCGCGGCTCTCGCTTCTGCGAAACGGCAGCGCAGCGAGCACGACGATCGGCCAGACGTAAAGATACATCAGGTTCCAAAGCCCCGCGCCGTAGAGCGCGATCTCGAGCAGGGCAAAGCCGAACGCCGGATAGAGCGCCTTCGCCCCGTACACCGCCGTGGCCAAAAGCAGCAGCAGCGTGACGGGATGCACGTTCGGGATAAGGCGCAGGCACTCCTTGCCCGCGACCATCAGCGCGCAGAAAAGCGACAGCTCCGCGATCTCGCGGATGCTGAGTCTTGCGGACTTACCAGCCGACATTCAGCACAAAGTCGTACACATCACCGTCCGCGACGGGCTGGCTGTCCACGCCGAGCTCGGCAAACGTGCCGTTCACGCTGTAGCCCCACCACTGCTGCTCGCTCTCGTCGGCGGTCTCGCCGTCCACAGTCAGCACATAGAGGCCGTACTCGCTCTCTGTGCCCTCGATGAGGTCTTCCTGCTCGAGCGCGCCGCGCAGGTACTCTTCGTCGGTGTGGATGGTGAAGGTCGTGTCATCGCCGTTCAGGTGGTCGACGTTGATGGTGATCTCCTTACCGCCCTGCTGCGTCTCCGGCTTGTTTGTCTGCCAAATGACGAGCGCGGCAGCCGCCAGCACAAGCACGATGATGAGGGCGATGACGCCTTTGTTGTTTTTCTTCTGCATTTTGCTTTCTCCTTCTCTTGCTGAAAAATGCCGCCTTTGAGCGGCAAAGCGAAGCATTCGATGCCTTTGAACGCTGCGTCGTATTTTACCGCCAAAGCGGCAAAATGTAAAGCCCCAGCCGTCGCGCCGATCCTCCGCCTTTTTTCTGCGCAAAAGGCTTTGCGCATCGCCGCGCGATGCGGTATAATAAATTTTGCGTTCCGCCCGCTTTCGGGCGGACATTGCTGATTCACTTGACCGCGCCGCTTCGGCGCCCGATATACGAAAGGAACATTTTATGGATCTCATTCAGGCCCTTGCTGCCGAGCTCGGCAAAGACCCCCGGCACGTTGAAAACGTCGTGCATCTGCTCGACGAGGGCAACACCATCCCCTTTATCGCCCGCTACCGCAAGGAGCTCCACGGTGCAATGGACGATACCTCTCTGCGCACGCTCGAAGAGCGGCTCCAATACCTCCGCGGTCTTGAAGAGCGCCGCGAAGCGGTGAAAAAGTCCATCGACGAGCAGGGCAAGCTGACCGATGAGCTCGCTGCCGCCATCGACAGCGCCAAAACGCTCGCCGAGGTCGAAGACCTCTACCGCCCCTACAAGCAAAAGCGCCGCACCCGCGCCACGATGGCGAAGGAAAAGGGCCTTGAACCACTCGCCGCGCTGCTCTTCGCGCAGGAGCGAGACTGCCCACGGCCCGAGGAGGCCGCGCGCGACTTTGTCGACCCCGAAAAGGGCGTCGAGACGGTCGAGGACGCCCTGCAGGGCGCGAGCGACATCATCGCTGAGCAGATCTCTGACGACGCCGCCATCCGCAAGAGCCTTCGCGCGCTCATTTCCCGTCAGGGCCAGCTTGTGAGCAGGGCCGCGACCGAGGACGACAGCGTCTATCGCCTGTACTACGATTTTACGCAGTCCGTCGCCCGCTTGCAGGGGCATCAGGTGCTCGCCATCAACCGCGGTGAAAAAGAAGGCATTTTGAAGGTCTCCATCACGCTCGACCGCGAGCAGGCGCTTCCGCTGCTGCGCCGTGCAGTCGTGAAGCCCGGCTCCGCCGCGATGGAATTCGTCAAGTCCGCCGCCGAGGACGCTTACGACCGTCTCATCTTCCCCTCGCTCGAGCGCGAGGTGCGAAATCAGCTCACTGAGCAGGCAGACGAGGGTGCCATCGGCCAGTTTGCGCTCAACTTAAAGCCGCTTTTGATGCAGCCGCCGGTCAAGGGCAAGGTCACGATGGGCCTTGATCCCGGTTACCGCATGGGCTGCAAGGTCGCCGTCGTGGACGGCACAGGTAAGGTGCTCGATACCGCCGTGGTCTACCCAACCTACGGCGAGCGGCAGAGAAATGAAGCCATCGCCGCGCTGGCAACGCTCATCAAAAAGCACGGTGTGGAGCACATCGCCATCGGCAACGGCACGGCCAGCCGCGAGACCGAACAGATGGCCGTCGAGCTCATCCGTCAGGTGAACGAGGGCAGTGCGCACGTGAGCTACATGATCGTCTCTGAAGCGGGCGCGTCCGTGTACTCGGCGAGCAAGCTCGCCGCCGAGGAATTCCCGCAGTACGACGTGAACCTCCGCTCCGCCGTGTCCATCGCGCGGAGATTACAGGACCCGCTTGCCGAGCTCGTGAAGATCGACCCCAAGGCCATCGGCGTGGGGCAGTATCAGCACGACATGCCGCAAAAGCAGCTCGACGAGGCGCTGAACGGCGTGGTCGAGGACTGCGTCAACGCCGTCGGCGTGGATATCAACACGGCGTCGCCGTCACTTTTGCAGCGCGTCGCGGGCCTGAACGGCACAACGGCGAAAAATGTCGTCTCGTACCGCGAGGAGAACGGCGCGTTCACCTCACGCGCGCAGATCAAGAAAGTGCCAAAGCTCGGCCCCAAGGCCTTCCAGCAGTGCGCAGGCTTCCTGCGCGTGCCGGAGAGCAGGAGCGTTCTCGACAACACCGCCGTCCACCCCGAGAGCTATGACGCCGCGAAGGCGCTGCTCGACCTGACCGGCCACACGCTCGCTGACGTGAAGGACGGCAGGCTCGCCGATCTGCCCGATCGCGTCAAGGCCTACGGCGAGGACAAGGCCGCGGGTGAGATCGGCGTCGGCGTTCCCACGCTGCGCGATATCGTCTCGGAGCTCTTAAAGCCCGGCCGCGACGTGCGCGACGAGCTGCCAAAGCCCATCCTGCGCACCGACGTTCTTGAAATGAAAGACCTAAAGCCCGGCATGGTGTTGACCGGCACGGTGCGCAACGTCATCGACTTCGGCGTGTTCGTGGACATCGGCGTGCATCAGGATGGACTTGTCCACATCTCGCAGGTGTCGAACAAGTTCATCAAGCACCCGTCCGAGGTCGTGTCCGTCGGCGACGTTGTTAAGGTCGTCGTGCTGGAAGTCGACGAGAAGAAAAAGCGCATCAGCCTCTCCATGAAGCAGGCGAAATAAGTTTCGCCTTGCAGTTGACATAAAAACTCCCACGGTTCCGGTAATATCGGAACCGTGGGAGTTTTTCCATTTTATCGTACGCTGATTTACAGCAAATCAGCCAGCTCCAGCACGAGCTTTTCGCTCTTTTCCCAGCCGAGGCAGGCGTCGGTGATGCTCTTGCCGTAGGTGCCCTCGCTGATCTTCTGGTTGCCGTCCTCGATGTAGCTCTCGATCATCATGCCCTTGACGAGCGTGTTGATGTCATTCGAGTGGCGCTTGGAGTGCAGGACCTCCTTCGCGATGCGGATCTGCTCCAAATACTGCTTGCCGGAGTTGGCGTGGTTGCAGTCGACGATGCAGGCGGGGTTCTTGATGCCCTTTTCCGCGTACAGCTCGTGCAGCTGCACCAGGTCTTCATAGTGGTAGTTGGGGCGGCTGTCGCCCTTTTCGTTCACATAGCCGCGCATGATGGCGTGGGCATAGGGGTTGCCCGCGGTCTCGACCTCCCAGCCGCGGTAGAGGAACGTGTGGTCGCCCATCGCCGCATAGATGGAGTTCATCATCACGCTCAAGTCGCCGCCCGTGGGGTTCTTCATGCCGACGGGCACATCAATACCGCTCGCGACGAGGCGGTGCTGCTGATTCTCGACCGAGCGCGCGCCGACAGCGACATAGCCCAGAATGTCGGAGAGATAGCGGTAGTTTTCGGGATAGAGCATCTCGTCGGCGCAGGCAAAGCCGGTCTCCTGCACCGCGCGGGTGTGGAGGCGGCGGATGGCGATGATGCCCTCGAGCATGTCGGGCTTTTTGCTCGGGTCGGGCTGGTGGAGCATGCCCTTGTAGCCCGAGCCGTTGGTGCGCGGCTTGTTCGTGTAGATGCGTGGGACGATCAGGATCTTATCCTTGACCTTTTCCTGCAGGGGGACGAGGCGGCAGACATAGTCCATCACGCTGTCCTCGCGGTCGGCAGAGCAGGGGCCGATGATGAGCATCAGGCGGCTGTCACGCCCGTCGAGGATCGCGCGCATCTCTTCCACGCGCGCCTCACGCACCTTGGCGACCTCTTCCGTGACGGGAAACTCTTTTTTAATGTCCATCGGGATGGGCAGTTTACGGATGAATTTTGCATTTTGCTGCATAATGAATACTCCTTGTCGATAATTGACCGATATTGTCTATTATTTTACAGCGTTCCCCGCGGTTCTGCAAGCGCGATTTCATGGCGGACTGTATAAAAATTCGAAAACGGCACGTGCAAATTCTATCGAATCTCGAAAACGGCGCTCAATTCCGCCCGAGCCGCTTCCAACGGCTGTGCAGCCGTGCTCCTTATTTCCTTTTTTGTTGCCGTGAACCTCATTCGTATAAACGCAGATGCGTTTCATGCCGGTACAGTGCATCAATTTCCCGTTTGGTTTTATTTTCCTCTTTCACACATTTTGAGCGTTTTCCAAACTTTTTATTGATATTTATGTATTTTACACGGTCAAATCATCCATTTTTATAACATTTTTATCGGTTGAAATGTGGAAATTATCTCATTTGACTGAATTTAACAACTCCTTTTCGCGATTCCGGATTAGACTGCTGATTGAAAGGGTACTCGGCAGAGTGGTATGTGGCTGCCGCGCGCCGAACCGGACACATAAAAGGAGGAATCATTATGCTGACGATCGAACTCAACATGTACCACGCTGTTGCTCTGGGCGCTTTCCTGTTCTGGCTGGGCGGCGTCATCACCGACAAGGTCTCGCTGCTGAGCCGCTACTGCATCCCCGCTCCGCTGGTCGGCGGACTGTGCTTTTCCATCCTCAACTGCATTCTCTATTCCATGGGCATCGCGTCCATCAACTTCGACGCGACGCTGCAAACCGTTTTTATGATCATGTTCTTCACCACCGTCGGCTTCACGGTCAGTATCCCCGCGCTGCTCAAGGGCGGCAAGGCTGTCATCCTGTGCCTTGCCATCTCCATTGTGATGATCCCGCTGCAAAACTTCCTTGGCGGCGGCGTGATGGCGCTCTTCGGGCGCGATCCGCTGCTCGGTATCGGCTGCGGCTCCATCGCTCTGGTCGGCGGCCCCGGCACGGCGGCGGCGTTCGGTCCCGACCTTGAAGC
>ERZ1026850.625-NODE-625-length-21333-cov-8.712520_pt1 | contig 21333 bp, 18 predicted proteins | sample MGYA00380155_ERZ1026850 | MGnify/ENA primary metagenome ERZ1026850 (study PRJEB33269, sample SAMEA4719791) | human gut metagenome | biome: human-associated habitat; feature: organic feature; material: feces | place: Cameroon | collected 2013-10 ... | reverse complement strand
AGGACAGAGATATCGCAATGGTATTCCAGAACTACGCTCTGTATCCTCATATGTCAGTATATGACAATATGGCATTCGGACTTAAGCTGAGAAAGGTTCCGAAGGATGAAATCGATAAGATGGTTAAGGAAGCAGCTAAGGTTCTTGACCTGACAGCACTTCTTGACCGTAAGCCCAAGGCTCTTTCCGGTGGACAGAGACAGCGTGTTGCAATGGGACGTGCTATTGTTCGTAATCCTAAGGTATTCCTTATGGATGAGCCTCTTTCAAACCTGGATGCAAAGCTTCGTGTACAGATGCGTATTGAGATCGCTAAGCTGCATCAGAGACTTGGTACCACCATCATCTACGTAACACATGACCAGACAGAGGCTATGACTCTTGGCGATAGAATCGTTGTTATGAAGGACGGTGTTGTTCAGCAGGTAGATACACCTCAGAATCTGTATGAGAAACCCGTAAACCTGTTTGTTGCAGGATTCATGGGATCACCTCAGATGAATTTCCTGGATGCTGTTGTAGATGTTAAGGGTGATACAGCATACTTAAAGGTAGCTGGAAGTGAGATTCCTCTTCCTCCTGCTAAGTCCAAGAAGCTGATCGAGGGAGGATATGCTGGAAAGACAGTTACATTTGGTATCCGTCCTGAAGATGTATATGATTCAGAGATGTTCATTGAAACTGCTAAGTGCGTATTTGAATCTACTATCAAGGTTTATGAATTGCTTGGTGCAGAAGTTTACTTATACTTTGATCTGGCTGAGTTCCCTATCACTGCAAGAGTTGATTCCAGAACAACAGCAAGACCTGGCGATACTGTTAAGTTCGCATTCGATGTTGAGAAGATTCACGTATTCGACAAAGAAACAGAGCAGGTTATCACAAACTAGGAATAATCTATATGAGGGATGCACATTGCATCCCTTTTTTTACTTAAGGCAAAAATAAGCGGACGCCCGGGAGGGGACGTTTGTTTTTTGCTGATCGCCCAGATATGAAAAGAGAGGAATGAAAGCGGATGATATCTTCACAGGTAATAGCAACAAGTATTGAAGAGCTGCGTGCCATAACGAGAATAGAGCTTTGTGTCTATGATCCGGATGGAACTACGGTAGCGTCTACTTTCGATAACAAGGATATAGAAGCAGGACTGATCAGAAGCTTCGTGGAATCTCCGGCAGACAGTCAGGTGATTGGTTTTGATCATCTCCTGAAGATCATGGATGAGGGAGAACTGGCTTTTGTTCTTGTGGCAAGAGGAAGCAGTGATGATACTTATGTTATTGGAAGAATTGCAGCAAGCCAGATCCAACAGCTCATGGCGGCTTATAAGGAACGGTTTGACAGAAACAATTTCTTCCAGAATCTTTTACTTGACAATCTTTTGCTGGTGGATATTTATAACAGGGCAAAGAAGCTTCATATTGAAGTAACAGTACCGAGAGTCGTACTGATCGTGGAGACGGAGAAGGAAAGAGACAGTACAGCAGCAGAGTTTCTTGGGGGACTGTTTTCTTCCCAGTCAGGTGACTTTATTACCGCCATTGATGAGAGCAGTGTGATCCTGATCAAGTCATTGGCACCGGGAGAGGGATATGAGGTCGTAGAGCAGACTGCAAATATGATCGTGGATATGATGAATACTGAAGCGATGATGAATGTAAGAGTTGTTTATGGAACGATTGTGCAGGAACTCAAAGACGTATCAAAGTCCTATAAGGAAGCCAGCCTGGCACTGGATGTCGGCAAGATATTCTATGTTGAGAAGAAGGTCAATGCTTATAGCAATCTGGGTATAGGAAGATTGATCTATCAGCTGCCGGTAAATTTATGCAAGATCTTTATTGATGAGATTTTTGGAGATGCTGATCCGGCAGAATTTGATGAGGAGATTCTGACAACAGTGAATAAATTTTTTGAAAATAACCTGAATGTTTCAGAAACCTCCAGACAGCTTTTTGTACATCGGAATACACTGGTGTACCGGATTGAAAAGCTTCAGAAGAGTACAGGGCTGGATGTCAGGACATTTGATGATGCCCTTACCTTCAAGATTGCCATGATGGTAGTTAATTATATGAAATATCTGGATCATCTGAATTATTAAAAGAACAGATGGTAATGAAGGTAGAAATACCTTACAAGAGATAAAAAGTACTGAACAACCCGTATCTCTGCATATACATATATGTGGAGGGATGCGGGTTGAATTTATATGAAAAGAAAATTGTGTATTTACATAGGACAAAAGGAGATGGAACGGTAGAAAACTGTGGCTTTGCTTCCTTTCAGTGTATTCCAGGAGGTTATAAGCTGGCAGTACAGCTCCGGCCGCTGCAAAGAACTGCCGGGGAAATGAAAATTTCGGAAGAAATCAAAGAAGAGGTATCTGTATATCTTGGCATGGCAGAGGAAGATAGGGACAATACTGTGGCAGGAGGAGCAATAGCTGGAAGACAGATAGAAATAGGGAAGCTGTCTGTCAGATGCAGCAGTGGAAACGGGATGTTCCGGTTTCCGGGAAATCAGGACGAGATCAGGATTAATAATAACAGGTATGCAGTCAGCAAAGCAACAGGGATCCGGATAATACGGCATGATGGATGGGAGGCTGCAGGCAGTTTCGGACAGGAGAAAACAGATGGGGATGGATTTTGCAAAGAGGACCTAATACTGATGACGGATAAATGGGAGCAATTAAAAAAGCAGTATGAAATCCTGCATCCATTTGGTGATGAAAGAGAATTTATTTCGATCAGGCCAGCAGATTTTGTCATAATGACGCAGCAATATCAGAAGCTTGTCCATAACAGCTTCCTTCTCCATGGCTATTTCAACTACAGGCATCTTATACTGGGCAGGGATACAGGATCTTTTGGGAACGGTGATATCTGCTTCTGCCTGGGGGTTCCGGGGGTATTTTATGAAAGAGAGAAAATGGTAGCCATTATGTTTGGGTTTGAGGGCTTTGAAACTGAGGGGAAGGTCGAAGATGGAAAATTTGGATATTATCTGAGAAAAGTAGAAATTTGAAAAAAAAGATGTTATCATGTACATAGGTACCAGAATCCATGTTTGATGGATAACGAAGGATTAACAGCTATGAAAATTGCGGTCTTGATCGGTGGTCTGCGTTTTGACAGTCAGCGCCGTATTATGAATGGAATATTGGAAAAGGCGGTCTTTGACGGGACAGATGTTTATATTTTTACCTGTGATTCATGGACCTATTCTTCTTTTTATTATACCAAAGGAGAAACTGCTATTTTCTCATTGCCGGATCTGAAAGATTATGACGGTGTGATCCTTCATGGTGACACAGTATATGACAAGAGTGTCATATCTGAACTGGTAAAAAAGATCAGGGAAGCAAGGATTCCCTGTATCAGCCTGAATGTAAAATATCCGGGAATGCTTTATATGGGTATGGATAATGCCAATGGAATTTACGGGATTGTGGAGCATCTTCTTCAGGTACATCAGGCGAAGCACTTTGCCTTTATATCAGGACCGGAAGAGAATATGGATTCCACGGAGAGATGGGAGAGCTTCCGGAAGGCACTGGCGGACAATAAGATTCCCTTCGATAGCCGCTATTTTTATTACGGTGACTATCATCCTGAGAGTGGGAAAAAGGCAGTGGGATATTTCTACGACCTGCCGGGAGCATTTCCGGATGCTATTGTGGCGGCTAATGATGAAATGGCATTAGGGGCTTTTTACAAGCTGAAGGAGCTGGGGTATGAGGTTCCGGGGCAGGTGCTTCTTACCGGCTACGATAATGCGATCGTTGGCAGGAACCATTCTCCAAGGATCACCAGTGTGGAGAGACCTGAGACAGAGCTTGGAGCAAAGGCATATGAAAAGCTCAGGGATGTGATCCTTGGGAAAGAGGGAGCGGAAGAAACAACACTGAAAAGTCATCTGATCTTTACCGAAAGCTGTGGCTGTCATGACAGTGAAGCAGAACCGGAGGAAAGCTTCCGGATGAAGATGATCACAGACAAGCTTCATGTGACAGAGTTTTCTGAGATTGTGAAATCCTCATCAGCAGATTTTACCGGGGCACCCACCTTTGAACAGCTGCTGGCAGAGATACGTAGATACATTAAGCTGATCAATCCGGATGAGTTCTATATGTGTATGTGTGTGGTGGAGGACTCTTACCAGACAAACAGAAATTATGAGATCACGGGAAAAACTCAGACAGAAGCACTGTCACAGTATGCACCGGAAATCTGCATTCCGCTGATCTACAGGCGGGGAGAATTTGAGAATTATGGAAGATTCCCGGTAGAAAAGTTTCTTCCGGATAAATACACAGTAGCAGGAAAAGGCAGGTTCTATACTGTAGTTCCGCTGCATTATCAGGATCGCTGCTATGGTTACTGTGTTATCGGAAACAGCCGTCTGATGATGGACAGCGAGCTTTTCCATTTATTTATCATGAATATTAATAATGCCCTGGAGAATTTAAGAAAGCAGTCAATGCTGAATTCCATGGTGCACAGACTGAACCGGATGTGGATCTATGATACCCTGACAGAAGTATTTAACAGAGCAGGATTTTTCAAGTTCGCACCAAACCTGATCCATGAGGCTATCGACAGGAAAGAGAATCTGTTTATTCTGTTCCTGGATCTGGATGGACTTAAGAGCGTCAATGACAGGTATGGTCATGACGAAGGAGATGCTTTTATCAAGGCAATGGGAATGATCCTGCGTCAGCTACATGGAAACGGGGAACTGGTGATGCGCTATGGTGGTGATGAGTTTGTCGTTATGTCCAAAAATTATACGGATGAGAAGGCGGCAGGCTATATCCGCAGGATCGAAAGAAGCATTGATGAATATAACATGACCTCCGGCAAGGAGTATAAACTGGGCGCCAGTATGGGGTACAGTCTGGTAGAGCCGGAAGAAGACATGAAGCTGGAGGATCTGATCGAAGTAGCAGATCAGGAGATGTATAAGGTAAAAAAAGCCAAGAAGGAAAGGCTGAAAAACCAGCAGCCGTAAGGCGTGTACCTGATACAGAAAAAATCAGGAGGGGCGGTTAAGCTCCTCCTGTTATTGTGTGTACGGTATCTGCGCTAAAGGAAACTGCCATGCGTTACCCTTCTGATTAACTCGGGGCAGGTGACCCTGCGGCACATGGAAAAATTCCTCTTAGTGCTGCTTTGTTCCCAACCTGACACGGTTCGTGGACATCCATTGCGCAGGACCCACCCTTCAGCGCCATCAAAAAGGGGCAGCCACAGCAGCTTCCTTCAGAGCAGATATGTATTACTTTAGTAGTATATGGGATTTTCGAAGATTTGTCAACTTGAAAGGAAACAGGAAATGACTGAGCAGGAAAAGTATATGAAGGCGGCCATAAAGCAGGCAAAAAAGGCATATGATCTGCTGGAGGTACCGATCGGCTGTGTCATCGTCCATGAAGGAAAGATCATAGGAAGAGGTTATAACCGTAGAAATACGGATAAAAATACGCTGGCACATGCAGAGATCACAGCGATCAACAGGGCAAGCAAAAAACTTGGTGACTGGCGGCTTGAGGGCTGCACGCTGTATGTGACACTGGAACCCTGCCAGATGTGTGCGGGGGCGATCGTACAGGCCAGGATTGATGAGGTGGTAATAGGATGCATGAATCCCAAGGCAGGCTGTGGGGGTTCTATACTGAATATTCTGGAGGATGAAAGATTTAACCACCAGGTGAAGGTGACAAGAGGGGTTTTGGAGGAGGAGTGCTCCAGTATGCTGAAAGAATTCTTTAAGGGACTTCGGGTGAGAGTAAAGATGGAGAAGAAGCTGCGGGTGGCGGCCGGGGCTGAAAATACTGCTGCGCAGCAGAAAGAAACAGGAGAAGAGAATGTTAACGAAGATAAAGAATAAATATATAGATACTGCATTTTTTAGATATGTACTGGTGCTTGCTGTTCCTATGATCATTCAGAATGCCATTACCAGCTTTGTAAGCTTTCTTGACAATATCATGGTCGGGCAGGTGGGAACAGAGCAGATGTCCGGTGTAGCCATTGTCAATCAGCTTATTTTTGTATTTAATATCTGTATCTGGGGCGGTGTGTCCGGCGCCGGAATATTTGGCACCCAGTTTTATGGTAAAGGGGATTATGAAGGGCAGAAGTATGCATTCCGGTTTAAAATGTATGCCTGCGTCATCATCGCAGGGATCACGCTGCTTCTGTTTGGATTCTTTAATACAGAGCTGATCTCCCTGTATTTAAGTGACAGCGGAAGTGTAGGAAATACGGCTCTGGCTCTTAAGTACGGAGAACAATATCTGGCGATCATGATGATAGGACTTCTGCCTTTTGCCGTCAGCCAGGCTTATGTGAATACGATCAGGGAAACAGGACATACATTTGTGCCCATGCTTGCCAGCCTGGCAGCAGTGGTAACCAATCTGGTACTGGATTATGTACTGATCTTCGGAATCGGGGCCATCCCCGCATATGGGGTACAGGGTGCAGCCATGGCTACCGTGATGGCCAGATTCGTAGAATGTGCCATTGTAGTGCTGTGGGCACATACCCATATGGAACAGAATCCGTATCTGAAGGGGGCATACCGGGGATTCACGATTCCGGGACATATCCTGTCCGGTATCATCAGAAAGGGTACACCTCTGATGTTCAATGAAATGCTCTGGGCAGTGGGAATGGCTGTGATCGCCCAGTGCTATGCGGTCCGTGGACTTGAAGTAGTAGCGGCACAGAATATTTCCTCTACGATCAGCAACCTGTTCAATATTGTATATCTGCAGCTTGGAGGCTGTATTTCCATCGTAGTCGGACAGCTTCTTGGAGCAGGACGGCTGGAGGAGGCCAGGGACAAAGACAACAAGATGATATTTTTCAGTGTGGTCTGCTGTATGGGAGTGTCACTTATTATGATATTTGCAGGCCGTTATTTTCCGATGATCTACAAGACAGAGGACAGTATCAAGGAGCTGGCCGGCAGATTTATTATGATCTCAGCCCTGGTCATGCCGCTTTGTGCTTTTTCACATGCATCCTATTTTACACTGAGGTCCGGGGGCAAGACCGGAATCACCTTTCTGTTTGATAGTGTTTATACCTGGGTAATTGTAATTCCGCTCGCTACAATACTTGCCAAGCATACAGCACTTACCATAGAAATGGTGTTTTTCTTTGTATCCTTCACAGAGATCATTAAGGTTACCATTGGTTATTTTATGATCCGCAGTGATATCTGGCTGCAGAATATTGTAAAGGAGCCGTAAACCCGTTTAAAATGAGAATGCTACTTATAATAACAATATTTTGATATTTGTGGCTTGTGCAATACTATATCTTGTACTATAATTGAAATCGTACATCGTTAGTACAAGGAGGGGTTTCATGAAGGTAATTAAGAGGAACGGGTCAGAGGTAGACTTTGACATCAGAAAAATTGTAGCTGCAGTTGCCAAGGCGAACAAGGCGGCGATCAGGGAAGAGCTCACAGAGGAGCAGATCGAGGAGATCGCGGATTATATTAATTTCAAATGTAGCAAGATGAACCGAGCTATTTCCGTAGAGGAAATGCAGGATATGGTAGAAAATCAGATCATGGCACAGGGTGCCTTCAATGTGGCGAGATGTTATGTAAAGTACCGCTATACCCGTTCTCTTGTAAGAAAAAGCAATACAACAGATGACAGGATCCTGTCTCTGATCGAATGTAATAATGAAGAGGTTCTGCAGGAGAATTCCAATAAGGATCCGATCATCAACAGTGTGCAGCGTGATTATATGGCAGGAGAGGTAAGCAAGGATTTGACAAGAAGGCTGCTGCTTCCCCAGGATATTGTAAAGGCAGACCAGGAGGGGCTGATCCATTTCCACGATGCAGATTATTTTGCGCAGCATATGCACAACTGTGATCTGGTTAACCTGGAGGATATGCTGCAGAACGGAACTGTTATCAGTGAGACATATATTGACAAGCCTCACAGCTTTTCCACAGCCTGTAATATCGCCATGCAGATCATTGCGCAGGTGGCCAGCAACCAGTACGGCGGTCAGAGTATTTCCCTGACACATCTGGTTCCCTTTGTACAGGTATCCAGAGAAAAGATCCGCAGGGAAGTGCTCGAGGACGCAGAGCTGATGGGCGATACCCCATCAGACGAAGTGATCAGCAGGGTTGTTGAGAGACGGCTCTGCAAAGAGATCGAAAAGGGTGTACAGACGATCCAGTATCAGGTGATCACATTGATGACCACCAATGGTCAGGCTCCATTCCTTTCCGTGTTTATGTATCTGAATGAGGCAAAGAGCGCACAGGAAAAGAAGGATCTTGCGCTTGTGATCGAGGAAATGCTGAACCAGAGGATCCAGGGAGTTAAGAATGAAAGCGGAACCTATATCACACCGGCGTTTCCCAAGCTGATCTATGTGCTTGAGGATGACAATATCCATGAGGGAGATCCGTATTTTTATCTGACAGAGCTGGCAGCAAGATGTACTGCCAAGAGACTGGTTCCTGATTATATTTCTGAGAAGATCATGAAGCAGCTCAAGGAAGGAAACTGTTTTCCTGTTATGGGATGCAGGAGCGCCCTGAATCCCTGGAAGGATGAGAATGGAAATTATAAATTCTATGGAAGATTTAATCAGGGTGTTGTAACCATCAACCTGGTGGATGTGGCACTTTCTTCCCAAAGAGATATGGATAAGTTCTGGAAGATCTTTGATGAGAGACTGGAGCTTTGCTATAAGGCACTGATGTACAGGCATAACCGTCTGAAGGGAACTCTTTCTGATGCAGCACCGATCCTGTGGCAGTATGGTGCACTGGCAAGGCTGAAAAAGGGAGAAACGATCGATAAGCTGCTGTATGGAGGATATTCTACAATTTCACTTGGCTATGCTGGACTCTGTGAATGTGTCAGATATATGACAGGAAAGTCACATACCGATCCGGAGGCAAAGCCCTTTGCCCTGGAAGTGATGAAATATATGAATAAGGCCTGCGAGAAATGGAAGGAAGAAACCAATATTGCATTCAGTATTTATGGTTCACCGATCGAGAGCACCACTTATAAGTTTGCCAAGTGTCTCCAGAGAAGGTTTGGTATTATCGAAGGCGTGACGGACAAGGGGTATATCACAAACAGCTATCATGTGCATGTAACAGAGCCGATTGACGCTTTTTCCAAGCTGAAGTTTGAATCAGATTTCCAGGCTCTTTCCACAGGCGGGGCGATCAGCTATGTAGAGGTTCCCAATATGCAGGATAATATCCCGGCGGTGCTCAGTATCATGGAATTTATTTATGACAATATCATGTATGCAGAGCTGAATACCAAGAGTGATTTCTGCCAGGAATGTGGCTATAACGGAGAAATCCGGATTGTGGAGGATGATGGCAAGCTGGTATGGGAATGCCCGAAGTGCGGCAACCGTGACCAGAATACTTTAAATGTGGCAAGACGTACCTGTGGCTATATTGGTACACAGTTCTGGAATCAGGGAAGAACGCAGGAGATCAGAGAAAGGGTGCTGCATTTATAATGAATTACGCAAATATTAAATATAACGATATTGCAAACGGAGAGGGCGTACGCACCTCTCTGTTCGTTTCCGGGTGTACGCATCACTGTAAAGGGTGCTTCAATGAGGAAACCTGGGATTTTAATTATGGAAAACCATTTACCAGAGAGGTAGAGGATAGGATTCTTGAGAGTCTTAAGCCATCTTATATTGCAGGACTGACGCTGCTTGGCGGGGAACCCTTTGAACCGGCAAACCAGAGAGTGCTTGTGCCTTTCCTGAAACGGGTCAGAGAGCAGCTCCCGGACAAAAATATCTGGTGTTATTCCGGATATACCCTGGAGGAGCTTCAGGGAGAGAGCCGGGCACACTGTGAATGGACAGAGGAAATGCTGTCGCTTCTGGATGTACTGGTAGATGGAGAATTCGTGGAGGAGAAGAAGGATATCAGCCTGGCATTCCGTGGCTCTGCAAATCAGCGGATCCTGCGGATGAAGGAACGATAGGCCTTTTAGGGGCAGATATGAAAAAAGACCTGTCAGAAGGTGCGATCACCAAAACCATATTGTTATTTGCAGGCCCCATGATCCTGGGAAATCTGCTGCAGCAGCGTTATAACATAGCAGATACACTGATCGTAGGCAGATTTCTGGGAGCTCATGCGCTGGCGGCAGTGGGCTCTGCCTATACGCTGATGACATTTCTGAATTCCATTATCATCGGACTCTGTATGGGAAGTGGCGCAGTATTTTCTGTTTATTTTGGAAAAAAAGAGGAAGAAGGCTTGAGGGGCAGTATCGGAACTTCCTTTGGGATGATAGCGTTTGTCACATTGGTCATCAATGGTCTGATGTTTCTGTTCCTGGATCCGATCCTGAGAATACTGCAAGTACCGGCAGATGTATATGATCTGATGCGGGAATATGTTTTTGTGATCTTTTTCGGGATTGTATTTATTTTCCTGTATAATTATTTTGCTTTTTTGCTGAGGGCACTTGGGAATTCTGTGGTACCCCTGTGGTTTCTGTGCATTTCTGCCGGACTGAATATCGTACTGGATCTTCTGTGTGTGATCGTATTTCAGATGGGTGTTTCAGGAGCGGCTTTTGCTACGGTAGTGTCATAGATCATATCTGGAGTGGGAATTGCACTGTATACCCTGAAAAAGGTGCCAGAGGCACACAGTATTTTCAGAAGAAGCAGGGACGGGAGTCTCTTCAAAGAAGTGTTACACAATTCTTTTGCGGCCGGCATCCAGCAGTCTGTCATGAATTTTGGGATACTGATGATACAGGGACTGGTCAACAGCTTTGGCATGGCTGTGATGGCAGCATTTGCGGCAGCGGTGAAGATCGATACCTTTGCCTATATGCCGGCGCAGGAATTTGGCAATGCTTTTTCCCTCTTTGTATCGCAGAATCATGGGGCGGGGAGAAAGGATCGTGTGCTGGAAGGAATGAAGAAGGCAGCAGGTCTTTCGGCCGGGTTCTGTATCGTCATTTCCGGTCTGATCTTTGCATTTGCACCGCTTCTGATGAGGATTTTTGTAGACAGCACAGAGACGCAGATCATTCAGATCGGTGCACAGTATCTGCGGATCGAGGGCGCTTTTTACTGTGGGATCGGGATCCTGTTCCTGTTCTATGGTTTTTTCAGGGGTGTGGAGAAGCCTGTTATGTCGCTGGTGCTTACTGTGATTTCCCTTGGAACCAGAGTGGTACTTGCCTATGTGCTTTCACCTGTGCCACAGATTGGAGTGCTTGGCATCTGGTGGGCAATCCCGATCGGGTGGATCCTGGCGGACAGTGTGGGATTATGGAGATTATTGAAATGGAAAAGAGCATAAGGCTGGCTCTAAACCAGGGAGGAATTTTATGTATACGATAGGACAGGTTTCAGAGATGTTTGGACTGTCGGTTTCCACGATCCGGTACTATGATAAAGAAGGATTGTTTCCGGGAATCCAGCGCAGCTCCGGTATCAGGAAGTTTTCAGAGAAGGAACTGGAGACGCTGCGGGTGATCGAGTGTTTGAAAGGTTCCGGACTGGAGATCAGGGATATCCGGCAGTTTATGCAGTGGTGTCAGGAGGGCAGCAGTACCTATGGACAGCGCCGTGAGCTTTTTCAGAAAAGAAAGGAGATCGTGGAACAGGAAATTCTGGAAATGAAGAAGACACTTGCCATGATCGAATTCAAATGCTGGTATTACGAACAGGCTATGAAGGATGGCAGCGAGGATGGTATAAATAAGATGATACCGGATAAGCTGCCGGAGAAGATACAGGAACTGTATGATTTTGCGCATGACAGGAATACAGAGACGGAAAAGGTGTAAAGAGAGATAAGGCAGGAATACAGAAAATGAAGATCAGGCAGGCGGAAAAACAGGATGTTGGCAGGTTAATGGAGATTTTCGACATTGCCAGAGAATATCAGAGGACACATGGAAATCCAACTCAGTGGGGAAACGGTTATCCACGGGAAGCACAGGTTTTGCATGATATTGAGGCAGGAGTCTGTTATGTAGTCGAGGAAGAAGGAAGCATTGTGGCAACCTTCAGCCTGATTCATGGCGAAGACGAAACCTATACAGTGATCGAACAGGGAAGCTGGAAAAGTGATGCGCCCTATGCGACAGTACACCGGATGGCATCTGATGGAACTGTGAAGGGTGTAGGAGCCTTTGCCTTTGAATGGTGTGGAAAGAAGGAGAGACATCTTCGTGCAGATACCCATAAAGATAATCTTACCATGCAGCATATCCTTCAAAAGGAAGGTTTTGAATACTGCGGGATTATATATGTGGAGGATGGAACAGAACGGCTGGCATATGAAAGAGTTAAGTAAATGACAGAGTCGTTATGATGCTTTTGTATTAAGAGTTCTTTTTGGCTATGAAGTCATCATGTTTTTGTTCTAATAAAGAGAAATTAACGGTATTATTTAAATAGCCAATAGTAAGAGCAGATTCGGTTTTCTGTTTATATATGACTTTTGCGTATTGCATAATTTTCTTTTTGCTTTTTCGAATAAAGAGTAATTCCTTATGGATAAGGGATTTATAGCGTTGATCTGATTCATGTTCGAAGTCATACAGGATTAATTCAGAAGCAGGGACGGGTATCATATTACTGAGCTTTAAAGTGCCTTTCAATTCCGGTTTTCCGTCGGATGACATAGCAGTAATTCTGATAATGGGAATGATACTTTGGCGGATCTGTTTTTGTCCATTGATTATTTGATAATCGGTATTTTTAGGTGATGACAAAGGAATATAGTAATTGTAATTATTGATGGTATATACTATACCTAAATACTTTCGAGTATGATTTCTATCGTCTTCTTTGGCAGAAAATACAAGAGTATCAAAAGAGCGAAGATAGGAAATATATTCCTCAGAAATTTCGTATAATTTTAAGGGGTCCATGATAAATCTCCTAGATATAAAAAAGGATAGTCATTATGACTATCCTTTTTGCAATTTCCCACTGTCTGGCAGGGAACCTCCTGACTTTAAAGTTTTCCACTATTTGGCAGGAACTCTCCTGATTTAGAAATGCTCCACTTAACTATAATGGTAAGACCTTACCGAATGATAATCATTTATTAGCAATGTCATTATATGTTTTATATTATAATATGTCAATAAAAAAGGAGACAAATGGAGGATATTTTCAGAATGAGACAAATGTAAACTTGTCAGAACAGGCCTTTGGTGAGATACATTTATTATAGCTATTGTGGTGGCGACCGCAGAAAGGAGCAAAACAATGAAAACAAGATCTTCTGTAAAAACCAAGCTGCTGACAGCCCTGCTTACGTTGTGCATGCTGCTGCCACTGGTGCCAATGTCGGCGTTTGCAGATGAAAATGAATCATCTACAGGAGAAGGAGGAAGTGAAGGGGTTCCTGGAGGTTCAGGAGCAACGGTCAAAACGGAGGTGCGAAATAATTACACAGATACCAGAGAAAATGTAACGGCTCGAATTTATGTGAATGGGATTGCCACTGTCGATGGCGATTTATCTGACCTAAACGGAAGCACCCTGACCTTTACAAACCTGGGACATCTGATTGTTCAGGCAGTTTATGACAGTGCATGTAACAAAACTACCCTGACCCTGGATATTACCAATATCCCAAAGGGAGTATACTACACAGATTACGAAGAGAATAAGAGCAAGATGACGACCACCTATACTGGATCCAAGCTGACTTACACGGGAACTACGGAAAACCCGGAAACCGGAAAGAAAATCATTAACGAGATCCGGGATGACTATTACACCCGCAGACATGTTTACGAGAGGGCGTGTCTCACTGTCCAGGCAGCAGAATCTGCTGCATCTGCTGAAAATGAGAAAACTCATACTCACTCTTTCAGCTGGGTAACTGTCACAGAGCCGTCAGCCGGTGGGGATGGACTGGAAGAATACCGCTGCAGCTGCGGACTGGTAGAGCAGTCACAGGTGATCTCCGGCAGTCAGTTTTATGTGAAAAATATGTTTGGAAACATAAAGGATGCGCCGGCGAATGGTACAGTAGAGTATGATGCCGGGTCATGGCATACGATCAGTGACTATGTGCTGAAAAAGATGGCAGAAAGACCGGATGTAGCGGTAACAGTCAGATTTACTTATAAGGGAAAGAATTATCAGATCACATTCCCGGCGGGAACCGACTATACAGCAGTACTGAATGATGAAGATATGATGTACGGTTATTTTGGTGTAGCTGCGAAGCTTGGACTGACTGTAACAGAACGGGATTGAAGAAAAATGAAACAAATAAAGGATATTTTCAGAATGAGACAAATGTAAACTTGTCAGATTTTTCCTTCTGTGAGATAAAGGGATATGTGTAAAAGAGGTATAAGGGGTTTATACATGAAAAAAGCAGTGCAGCAGAAAATATGTGAGCCGCACTGCTTTTTGTAACAGATGGTGCAGGAGAGAATATCTGCTGTGATCCCGGCGCAGGAGGAGAAATGAGAATGAGAGAAAGAAGACAGAGGGTAAGGAAAAGCTGTTCATGGATCATTATGACATTGATGATAGTGATACTGGTGTTTGCAGAAGGATCCTATCAGGTACAGGCAGCAACTACGATAAGTGTCAGTTATGATATGAGCCAGATCGCAGATGTCAGGGTCAACAATACGCATGTTTTTAATGGAAGTGGATCTGTGACTGCAGATGAAAATAGTGCAAATGAAATTTTTCTGCAGACACATCCTTCCCGGGTATTTAAAACAATTACGATCAATGGAACTGATGTGACGAACCTCTTTACCATGACTGAGGGAAAGACGAAAGCAGTCTGCAACAATTATGGAACAGTATCGGAATACAGGATTGCAGTAACGACAGAATCGGATGGCAGATATAGCATCCAGTGGGCATATGATGATGCTTTTGGACAGGATGCACTTGTAGAACATGGGAAGGTAGAAGTAATTGAAGTTGATGGAAATACTGTAAATGCAGCGCAGGGACCGGTTTATATAGAAACAGGAAAAAGTGTGAAGATCAAACTGATTCCGAATTATGGATATCAGATATCAGGTGTCATTTTAAATGGAGGAGCTTCTTTGTCAGCAGAAAACGAAACAAGTACCTTTACATTCACTATGCCGGCAGCTCATATTCATCTGAAGGGAATCTTTTTGGCAGCATCGGATACAGTAGTGAATCAGGCTGGAGATGTGGTATCTTCCGGTACGCTTGGAAATGGAAAGGCGGTTGCGGATAATGGAACGGCTGAAATGACACTGAGTAATGCAAAAATGGATGTTGGGAGCCTGCCTGGAAACGCGTCATTACTTGATGGGGAAGAGCAGGATCAGACGAAGAACATACAGTCTGTTGATATTACTACTAAACAAAAGCTGTCAAAAGGAGATGGAACATATTGGGAAACTCCAAAGTCAGATCTGACTGGGGAGGCAGAAATTTCCCTGAAAATGGAACAGAGTGCAGCCGGTTATGCGGTGATCAGGGAGCATAATGGGGAATATAAAGATATTCCATCCAGTTATAACCCATCTACAGGAATCCTGCAGTTTGGCTCTGATCAGTTTTCCACATATATACTGGTGCCTCTGACAACAGCGAAAAATAATTATATGCCAATTTCTCCGGCAACAGGGGGAAATACAGTAAAGACAGGAAAAGAGAAAGCCTCAGGCGGACATATCCACAGTTATGAATGGCAGACGATTCAGACAGCGACAGCCGAGCAGGATGGATTGGAAGTCTATGCCTGCACAATTTGTGGCAGCTATCAGGAAAGTGTGCCGGTTTCTGCATACGGCTATGCCTGCACAGAGGCAGCAAAAAAGCTGGTAACAGCAAAGCAGGAACAGACGGTCATGCTGGATATGGGACGGTGGTGTTCTTATCCCAGATGGTTTATGGAAAAAATAGCAGAAAGAAATGATCTGACAGTAAAGCTGCAGTTTGAGTATCTGCATAAACAGTATGAGGTAACTATACCGGCAGGAAAAGCAGTAGATACGGCATGTGACTGGTATGGACCGTTGAAGCTCTGTGAATTGTACGGATATACGGTGCAGTGATCGGAGGACAGTAAAGAGAAATAAACAGGATGCTTCTTCCCCTTTGAACCGTCTTTGTATATAATAAATTTATCTATAAAGACGGAGTGAGCATTATGAGAGAAAAATTCTGGTCCGGAAACAGAATCCGGAGCATCCTTTTATTAGCGTTATTTAACCTGGTATTTCTTGGAACGGAATATGTATTTGTAGATGTGGCGGCAGTACAGGCAGATGCGGAAGGAGCAGTACTTTTCCAAAATTATGTATTGGGAAGCAGCGTGGCCGGCTTTCTGCTGTTCCCTCTGGCAGACAGACTGATCCCGGAGAGATTTCACCGGGCAGAGCGTATTGTATTTTTTCTGATCTGTATGGGAAGCTTTTTGATGGTTTTGAGAAATCAGAATTATCAGGCAATGCTGACAGCGGGATGTATCCTGTTTGTGATGCTGGGACTTCTTGGCAGCAGGGTATATTATGTGACAGCAACGGCGCTTGGAAACACCTATGGATTTGGAAGAACAGCAGGCATGGGTTATGCTCTGGGAATCATGCTTCAGTTCGTCAATAATATGCTGATCCGTCATAATGATATACAGGCAGCAGTATTGCTTGCGGCGATTATGATTTCTGTATTTCTTACAGTAAAAATACAGCTCACGATGGATGGCAATATATGCACAGATGGTGGAAGACCTGTGAACGGCAATTTAGAAGATAACGATACTGGAGAGGTTCGTATTAGGCAGAGGTCTGCCGGATGTAGAAATGCAGGTATGCACATGAAACATCCGGTTCCGGCTGCCTTTTTTCTGATCATCAGTGTGGCACTGATGACCTGTATCTTTTCCACACTGGATAATGAAGTGACACTGGTGCATGCTGCAGGAGAAGTGAATATCGGAAGCTGGCCAAGACTGCTTCTGATGCTCAGTGGTCTGTGCGCCGGATTTCTGTTTGACTGGAAGAACGATCAGACCCGGGAAGGGATCATGTATTGTGTCATGCTGCTTTCTACAATCTGTATCCTGCTGATCCAGTCGGGTGGTCCATTCCTGATCGGACTTATCATATTTTATCTGACAGCCGGATTTTTTGCAGTGTATTTTGCTGTCAGCTTTCTGGAGCTGTCGTTTTATATGAAAGAACAGAGGCTGTTTGCAGGACTTGGGCGGACTGTGAATAATTTCAGTGCGGTATGTACCGGTGCGGTATCCCTTTCTCTGGTAAAGAGTGGAAACAGTCTGTTGATTTATTCTGTAACAATAGTGCTGTTTGTTTTTGTGGGGATCAGCCTGTATCTTTATGCTGTAAATTTAAACATCATATATGCAGGAGATGCAACAGAGAATCTGGAGAAGGAAGGATCTGGTGATAACCCTGACAAAATGCGGCACTTTGCGGAGGCATTTGGGCTGACAGAACGGGAAACGGAAGTGATGGAAGCACTGCTTACTTCTGATGAAGGGATACAGGAGCTGGCAGAGAAGATCTATATTTCACGAGCCATGCTTTACCGGCACATTGCATCTCTGAATGAGAAAACCGGTACACAAAACAGGATCGGACTGATCCAGTTTTATTATATGTGGAATGAAAAATGCAACATTTTACAATAAAATGTTGCATTTTTACGTTCAATTGCCAAAGTAAATTCAGGTAAGTGCTAATTCAGTTTCGACTTCTTTTACAAACGCAGGATCACATTCGGCTATTGCACAGATATCTTCAGTTTTATACCCTCTGTTTATCATGTTCCGGATAACGATTTTCTGATCCTCGATTCTGCCTTCAATTTTGCCCTCAATTCTGCCTTCAATCCGGCCTTCATTACGTTCATCCTGCATCAATTCTTGTAAAGCCTGGCACATATTAAATTCCTCCTTCTGGGTTTCCGTCTTATATAAATCTTTTTTCTGAAGCATAGCTGCGTTATCTGTCATGACAGCAATGGTGTCCCATGTATCTTCATTCAGATGGGAATAGGCCTCGTCCTTCATCAGCTCAATCATTTTCTTCTTATTGTTTCTGCAGTTTATGGCTTGAAACAATGGTTTCAGATCGGAACGGAATGCATCAAATATATGCTGCTCATTAATGCAGAACAGGTGCAGATGATATTCTTCAAACAACGATTGCAAATTTTTGTTTTGAGGATCAAAAGCCATCATATCTGATAGCTTTCTTGGACCATCCCATGGTTCTGTACCGCTGTAAAGACAAAGCGTATATACAGGATGCAGCCTGTCCGATCTTAGAATACCGGAAAGTGTTTCATCCATGCTGACAGCTGGATTTTTTAGTCTGTTTTCGGAGTTCATGAGCAGTCTGCGTTCCTGTTTTTTTTCTTTCAGCTGCCGGCGGTACTCTGCAGCATCATATCCCATACACCGCACCGGCATGGCGTAATCAATGTAGCTTTGGCTTTCTACAGCAAGTACCTGTAAAACCATGCCAGATCCGAGTACCATTTTTACATCACGGATGATTTCCGTATCTTTTTGCAGTGTTTTGCCTGGCATCCCTTTATCTGTGATCACATAGTTTTCCGAAGCTTCCCGTAAATCTTCTGCCCGGATGATCTGCCTTCCCTGAAAGCAGCAGCCATTGAAGAGATCTGCAAACCGATCCTTATTCTGCAGAAACTTCTTCATGCAAGTATCATATTTCCCCATAAAATTCCTCCTTTGTGTGCAGAGGATCCTATGGGCTGTTGAAAATCCTCTGCTTATTCAAAATAGTTTGGATTGCAAAGCATGGATTTTCTGATCTTTAGAATGTCAGGCTACATCGAAAGGAAGTAACTGACCAAGAAAAGGGGATTTCCCTTTAACATACAGATCTGATTATTGCAATCATAGTATCTGTAAAAAGAAAACTTCTATGCTTTGAGATGATTCTAACATAGAAGTTTTCAAACTGCAATAAATGTTTTTTCGTTTGGACAAGGGCAAGAAAAATGCAACATTTTGTAATCAAATGTTGCATTATTGCTCCAGTAAATTGTTTGCAATATCTGTGTCCTGTCCGGAGAATGGACATTGGCAGTATGCCTGAAAGGAGAAAAGATTTTATGAGTACAACACAGCCGATCAAGTCAGTAAAGCAGCTGGAACAATTTAAAAAATATTATCAGGAGGTTTCGCCTGACAGCCGCAATTATGCCCTTATTATCCTTGGTCTTAATACCGCCCTCCGGATTTCGGATATCCTCCGGCTCCATATCGCAGATGTATGGGATTTCCGGCAGCATTGTTTTAACAGGCACATTGAAATTATGGAGAAGAAAACCGGGAAAAATACTTCCATATATATAAACCAGGAGGTTCGGCAGGCTTTATCCGCATGCCACCTTACCAGTCTGGATCCAGGTGATGCTCTTTTTCCAAGCCATAAGTATAAAGGCAGTCCCCTAAGCCGCTACCAGGCCTACCGCATAATCAAAAAAGCTGCCGTCTATGCAGGTCTGCCAGAGCATATCAGCTGCCATTCCCTGCGCAAGACCTTTGGCTATCACGCCTGGAAGCAGAGTGTGCCCCCTGCCATGCTGATGGATATCTATAATCATTCTTCCTATCAGATCACAAAACGGTATCTTGGAATTGATCAGGATGACAAGGATCAGGTATTTGAAAAAATCCGTCTGTGAGTAGTCCATCTGCTTCCTGACTTCTTGTAACAGATTGACGGAAAAACATTTATTGCAGTTCGGAAGTTTCTGTGATAGACTCAGATCAAAGCATAGACGTTTTCTTTTTACAGACAGGTGAAAATAAAAAGCTACTCTGTAAACCAGGGGCCACGCCCTTTCCCGGATCAGATGCTTTTCCATCAGGAAATGCTCTGACATTCTAACAGATCAGAAAATCCATGCTTTTCAATCCAACATGTAATTGAATAAGCAGAGGATTTTCAAACCCATAGGATCCTTTGCGTACAAAGGAGGTATTTTATGGGGAAATATGATACTTGTATGAGGGAGTTTTTGCAAAACAAAGAACGCTTTGCAGATTTCTTCAATGGCTGCTGTTTTCAGGGGGAACAGGTGATTCGGGCAGAGGAGCTTCAGGATGCCTCTGAAATGTATATCATTGAAAATTTTCCCCCAGAAAAGCCAGCTGCAAAAGGGTCAGATGCCCATGGGCATAATTCACGCCAGTCCCAAAGGAAAACACAGTTTTTCCGGGATGTTAAAATGTATCTCTGCTCAGGTACAGCCTTGCAGATACTGGCTGTCGAAAATCAGAGCTACATTGACTACAGCATGCCGGTGCGGTGCATGGGGTATGATGCCGCAGAATATCACAGGCAGCTAAAAGCAAAGAAGCGTAGATGGAATTTAATGAACAGGCATCAAAAAGGATCCAGCATCACATCCGGCACAGTGTCTGCTGCAACGAGCCATGAAAAATTATCCGGAATTTTGAAAATGGACCGGCTGCAGCCGGTTTATACTGTTTGTCTCTACAGCGGTACAGATCCATGGGATGGACCACGGACACTTTCAGATATGATGGCATTCCATCCAAATGATAATTATCTGAGATTCCTGTTCAGGGACTATCCGCTCAATCTGTTTTGTGTTAATGAGCATAGTGGATTTGATGAATTTCATACAGACCTCCGGCAGCTTTTTCGTGCCATGAACTGTAGGAAGGACAAGCAGAAGCTGACCGAGCTTATGGGGGATAAGCTCTATTCCCATTTAAACGAAGACACATGGGATGCCATTGCTGTCATGACAGACAATGCAGCCCTGCTTCAAAACAAAGAGGCTTTCAGAAATACATACGGAAATCAGGAGGTATTTAATATGTGCCAGGCTTTAGATGAATTAATGGCGGATAAAATGAATGAGGGGATTCTTATCGGAAAACGTGAGGGAAAACACGAAGGGATTCTCCTGGAGAAGCAGAACAGTGAAGCTAAGATCAGGACTATCATTTCCAATATGTTGGCTGGTGGTGTCTCATGCGAAAATATCTGTAGGTTTTTGGAATGTGATCCTTCTCTGGTCGAACAGGTTCAGACAGGTATCCAACGACGATTTTGACTGACACAAGTTATATTGATCAAACAAACAAGATTTCACAGGCAAAAAGAGAGAATCTGGATGAGAATTAGATATTGGTAGACGTACCAAGACATACCAAATTAAAAAATTTCAATTTTCCTATAAAGTAATTTTTCCAAGTGCCGATATTATTAGTGAACGCAAGAATGCAACATTTGATTACAGAATGTTTCATTTT
>ERZ1026850.621-NODE-621-length-21396-cov-40.510606_pt1 | contig 21396 bp, 28 predicted proteins | sample MGYA00380155_ERZ1026850 | MGnify/ENA primary metagenome ERZ1026850 (study PRJEB33269, sample SAMEA4719791) | human gut metagenome | biome: human-associated habitat; feature: organic feature; material: feces | place: Cameroon | collected 2013-10 ... | reverse complement strand
AAACAAATCATCGACTTGTTAGCGACGATTGACAACCGACGCAATATCCCTTATAATAAAGTCAACGAAACGATAATAAAAAGTAACGATCAAGAGGAGGATAACACGGAATGGCGAAAAAAGCAAAATTAACAAAAACGGAAACTTGGTTAAAAGGGCAAGCCCGTCAAGGAGCAAAGTTAAGAGATTTATTACCGACCGCTTCGCAATACAAACGGTTAAGCCCGGAATTAAAACGCAAGTATACTCGAATTATGATCGATTGGAAAAGTAAAAGTCCGACGGTTAAGGCACGGGCGTTGGACCGAATGCAAAAATATTTCTATCACATTCCGGGAAAAACGGCCATTCAGATGACGTTGGGTGGTAGAATTCGGGCCAATCTAGAAACGGTTTACCAGCGACAACAAGAAGATTATATGTATTCACTCGAAGAAGCTCCGGGCGGAATTTACCGTCAAGGGAAGGCCGGTTCGGGTTACGGTTTTCAACGGTGGGAACATTTTAAGACTGATAAAAAGGGCCACGTGGTTGGTGGTCGAACAGCCAAGGAAGTTTCCAAGTTGATGATTTTCAAAAAATTGGACCGGGACCAATTGACCGTATCTAACGGGGAGATGAAAGAATACGTTGATGGGGTCGAATTTTACGACGACGGCGCGGAATTAACGGCCGTGGCTTCCTATGGGAACGGAAAACGCCGGTTCATTGACGTTTACAATAAATCAACCGATAGTACGGAAACGATCGAGGTCGACCTAGCACGGAAAGGTTACCCACGAAATAAAATCGACTGGGAAAGCCCGAAGGCAAGACGAAGGGACGATACAACCGGGTGGGGGTAGTGATGGAGAAAGCTAAAAAGCCTAACCAAAAGCCATTACTTTTTGCGGCCGATAGCGAAGCGCAAACAGCATGGAACGACACGGATTTAAGCGAGGAGATAGAACTAAAATTAAAAAAGCGGGCGAATGAAATTCGTCACCAATTGCGTTACCGTCGTTCGGTGCCGCTGACGTTAGAATTGCGCGAGCTGGAAAAAACGATCGCGATTAAAAGTACCGACCTTTGCGACACCATGAACACTTACCTGCTAGGGTATTGCGAGATAGGTGGCGGCAAGCAAGCCGCCCAATGGTATCAACGGCGCGTTGAAAAATACGGGGTCGAAAAGGCGCAAGAACTTTGGACTGATCGAAATGTTCGCTATTGGTTCAAGCCTGAACCGACCGATGAACCGTGGGAGGCTATGTTAGCCGATATGGTGCAAAAATACCAGGATAAAATTGGTGATGGTAAGCGCTGGTTTGCGGTGATTTATTTTCATAACCTCGATTACGACGCGCAAAACTTAATTCAACATATCGTCGACCAGGATTTCGAGTATAAATTTAGTGGGGTGAGTGTTCTCCACAACGGGACCTTGTATAGCGTAGCGTTTAAATACGCTGGGTGCCATTTTGAGTTACGCGATAGCATGAAAATTTATAACCAGGCGCTCGCTAAGCTGGGCGCTAATGTTGGTTGGCCGAAAAAGACCGAAGCCGCTACTTACCGCTGGATTGATTTAGCCAACGAAGAAGAAGTCGTAAAGCACGAAACGTATTATTTCAAGCATGATATTGCTGTACTCGCCGCGATCATGCGCAAGCACGTGGAAAAATTTCCGGGCCAATTGCGGCTAACGGCCGCCGGGTACGCGGAAGCCGATTTAAAAGAAATGGTAAAGAATGACGATAAAATCCACGGAACCAGTCATTACAACGCCCTATTCCAGGCTAAGTACACCGAAGGACAAGAAAGGTATTTACGGGAGGCGTACTTTGGCGGGTTTGTTTATGCTAATTATAAGGTAGTGAACAAGGAGCTGAACCGGGGGCTAGTCGGTGACGTCAATTCGCTTTATCCTTCGGTTATGCTTAACCGTAACTACCCGAATTGGCGATCATTGCGTAATTTAAAGGAGGAGGAGTTTAACCAGCTTGACCTTCACGATTACAACGTGTTCGCCGTGGTAACGATTAAGGTTAAAAAAATGCGTTTGAAACAGGGCGGCGTGCCCTGCTTTCCGAAAAAATCGGCTTTTGGGATGGCGCGGGAAATTTTTAGCGAGCAAGACCTCGCCGATAAGGAGGCAATCTTAACGAACTTCGACCTTTATTGGATTGAACAAAACTACCATATCGAATACGACTATGAAAAAGGAGTGATCGCCCGTGAACATATCACGCGGCCGTTCACGTCGTTTATTTTAAAGCACAAGCAAGAAAAGGAAGCGGCGGTCCGGGCGGGGAACAAGGTCGACAAAATGATCGCCAAAATTCACTTAAACTCGACTTACGGCAAGTTTGCCCAACGGAAGATAACAACCCGATCGGTCCTAACTAGGGCGAGCAATGGGACGATCGGCTTCGGGGAGGAAATGGACCCGGACGCGAAGCCCAAAGACCATAACATTTTGATCGCGGTATTTATTACCGCTTTTGCGCGTGACGTGTTATTATCAATGATTGAAATTTTAAAGCATGAACAGCACGCGACCTTCTGGTATTGCGACACCGATAGTTGCCACTTTGGGTATGACGGCGACTTGGATATAGTCGAGGACGATGAAAAGATATTCCAGGAATTGAATATTCCCTTCGACCCGTCCGTATTCGGGAAGTGGAAGCCCGAACAGCATATGACCAAGGCGCGTTACCTGGGAAGCAAACGATACTGGGAGGAGGACCCCTTGCTGGGCGAGGCCATTATTAAGGGAGCCGGAATTCAAGCCGCCGGCAAGGACTACCTCGCAAAGCGCGGAATTGGCGCCTTTAAGTACCGTAAGGATAAACCAATTATTGTACCCTTCACGGTATCGAAGAAGGTCAAAAACGGCGTCAAGATTTACAACTCCATCAAATTGATCGAGCCAACACCGGCCCAAGAAAAAATGATAGCAAGTCTTCGATAAACGATTGACAAAATTCAAAAATATGTTATCATACAATTGTCGTAAGGATAAACAGAGTAAAATAAAAGGAGAAATTAATTATGATTAGTGCATACAAAAAGATCTTAGACGGGGTCGTAGACAAGACGGGTTCTCGACCGATTTTAAAAGGGGTTCATTACCAAAATGGCAATATGGTAGCTACTGATAGCCACCAGCTAGTACGATTCGAGAATGTGCTGGACGAGATGAATGACAACGACTTAAACATAACGATCGATCTTAGCACGTACTTGCCAATTGAAGGCAACTACCCCGATACTGACCGATTGATTCCGACCGATTACACCACACAACTAACGTTTCACACACTGGAAGAAATTACCGGATTGCTATCCTTTCTTAAGGCTTACAAAAAACAAGTCGTGATCATGGTCCTTAAGGGATCGGGGGTGTCGCTAGCATTGCAGGACGATCTCGATACCAGCTATAACCAACCAGGTGAATACGATGGCGAGTTAATGGAAATAAGGTTCTATGCACACTATGCGTATAATGCCTTGGCGTACCTTGCCCGTTTACACAAGGAGCACCCGCTAGAATATCACGGTGACGTTACCGTCAATTTTAATGGAGAATTAAGGCCGTTTACGATTGTCTACGGTAAGATGACCTATTTAATTTGCCCGGTACGAATAATTTAGATAATTGACACAAACATAACTGGCCGCCCTTCCGGTGGTCTTTTATTTTTAATCATGGTGAACAAAAGATGATAAAAAACTTCGATAAATGATTGACACACGTTTTAAATGTGGTATTATATATTTGTAGCAAGGAAAGCTACCAGGTTATAAAATAATATAGAATAAAAGGAGAAGATATATCATGCCATTAACTGTATACGAAAAGCACAACGTCCGCGGCGGAATGAACGCCATTGTAACTGGGTTTGTTGATTACAATGTACTGAACGTACCACGGACGCCAAAGGCAACGAAGTTGGTTCCCGACCCGAAGCCGGAATACGTGATCGCCTTATCTGAATTTGTGATTAAGGGCGACCCGGAACTGGTGGAGGCTTTAAAGGAAACGGCGTACGCTAACGGTCAAAAGATTAGCTTGCGTGACAAGTCACCGTTCGCACCAGTCATTTTCGGGAGCGACAACCGTAAGACGACCGGGGACGCCTTTATTCCCGAAGGTAAGTGCGTCAAGGCGGGGACCGCGGTTCATGTTCACGTGCAAACCTTCGACACGCCATTGAACGTTGGTTGCGGCTTCGACGCACTCAAGTTTGCTAATCCATTAGACCAAGTCGAAGTGGTCGACGCCGGCGGTTCTGTTAGCGCTAGTGTATTCGATCAATTCGAGGACCAAAAGCCGGTTGACTGGTCGGAATAAAAATTTAGCCATTAGGGCGGGCCGTAACGCCCGTCCTTTTTGATAAGGAGGCAAAAACATGACTGGTAAAGAATTTCAGGAACTAATTCGCAAGACCGGCCGCCAAATTTTAATCGCGTGCGAGAATTCGACCACGACTTTTCCCGAAGCGGTGTTGGCTGGTAAGATTAAAGTTGCCCTAAACTTTCAAGACGTTGATCGCTTGTACTTTAGCTTGCTGGAGGTGCAAAAAATCATCGACGGCAACCATGATCGTGAGTGCTTGCGATTACGTAAGCTAATTAACGGTTACTTACAAAAGGCGCTAGACTTTAATCGGGAGGTGTAACTTTGAGAATAGATAAAGTTGAACGGCGTCTTTACAAACTGCACCGCAACCAAACGCGTAAAGACACCGACGAAAACTTGTACGGCGACAACTTTGCCACGATGGAGCAAGACTACTACAATATTTACGTGGACTACTTCACGAACCTGGTGCTAAATTTAATCACCTACGAAAACGCGCCCGATACCCTCGACGAACGGTTCCTTGAATTTAACCTTCGGTACTACGGTTACGCGCGGGTCGGTGGGGTTGATAAGGACAACGTGTTCGTGCTAGGCCAAAACCAAAACGGGGAGTATGGTTTAAACGCCATTGGGTCCTTAATCGATCAGTCAACCATTCCGAACCCGTTCGCGGTTGATGATAGCACCCAAGAACTACCGTATTTAACCCGCATGAACTACCAGGACAAGAATGACGGTTACGTAACGATTTGCAACAAGTACAATTATTACATGGCTGGTCTAATGACGACCTTTACCGATATGCAACTGGTCGATCGGGTAAGCAAGTCCCTCGCCAAAATTAAAGCGAGTGAAATGCGCAACATTGACTTAATGAAACAGCAATTTATCGGTTTAACCAAAAACAAGAACTTAACCGCCAACCAAGTTTTTCAACAAATTCAAGAAGGAAAAAGTTTTATTGGGGTTGATAGTGACCTGGGCGATATTACCAGCATTTTGGACGTGACCGACTTTAATATCCAAGATTATTTACCATCACTCAAGACCGCGTGGAATAACGAAGTATCTGAATTGCTTACCATGCTGGGAATTGACACCGTCGGGGTTGACAAGAAGGAGCGCCTGGTCGCGCAAGAGGCGGCGGCCAACGCCCAATTAACCGAAGCGAGTGCCAACGTTTACTTACAAGCCCGCAACCAGCAATTGGAAATTTTAAACCACGTACTAGGAACCAAAATCGAGGCAACGTTTAACCAACAAGCCTTTCAGCAATTAGTGAAATTACAAGACGCACAAAACGACGGCGAAATTGACGTCGACCAAAACAATGATAATGAAATTGACCAAGGGGAGGAAATTTAACCATGATTCACAAAGCCGTTTACGAAATGAACAAGTCTTACGCCCAAAACATTCACGACGTTTTAACTAAGTACATGGACGAACACAACTACGATAGCGCGGCCGCCTTCGTTCACAATTTTAACGAACTGGTCCCGGACGCTCCAGTCGCGGAAAGCACGTTCCGCAATTGGCTTCACCAGCAATCCTTACCAAACCTTTACTACCTGGTTCGCCTTTCCGAATTTATGGATATTGACCTTTACGACTTAATTTACAATTACCGACTGGGGGGGGAGGACGCTTAATGGCAAAGTATACGATCGAATTAGGGGCGATGGTTTCGGCCCACGCTCACTTGATGGCGACGCAAGGCGACGATAATATTCTCAACATTAGTGACGGGAGCGGCTACGAAAAGACGTTTAATATGCCCGACTTCGTATGGCACTCCCCTAACGAAGTGATCGACCTTTACGCCCGTTCGTTCATCGATCGCCACGTGGGAGCGGACCTTCAGGAAAACATTACCGACCAGGACGATTTAAACAAGGCAATTTATGATGGCTTTTGCCGGACGCTGGTGCGGCACTTTTGGGGCTATGAAATTGGGCAGGAAAACCCGCTTTACTTCTTGGTCTTGCTACGGGAGTGTCTGGATAGTAACTTACCTATCTGGTATCAAGGCTACCAAAAGCTATTTATTGACAAGGCCCAATGGATAACGAACGTGAGTGACGGCACTAGCCTTACGGTTACGAAGTCGGACGCCAACGGTTCCAGCAAACAGTCCTCGATCGCGGGTAACGCGGACACGCCGCAAAACGAACTCGATTTTAAGATGAACACCGGGGACCCAACGGACGATTATAATTTCCACTACGCAAGCGACGTCAACGGCGCAAAGTCAACGGGAAGCTCGATCAACACCGCCAACGGGACGTCGAACACGGCGACGCATAGCGAAGGCCGGAACGCAATTATTACCGACCTTCTTAACCGAATGCTACAATACTCTAACGGAATTTACTTCGATTTATTCGATAAGATTAAGGCCCAACGCCTATTTATGGAGGTTTTCTAATGAACACGATGGACGATTTAAAAGACTTACTGAACGAGATGGATTGCACCCCGGAACACGTCGGGGAGCTAGTGAACGTCATGCGCGAGTTATCAGATGGCCACCGTCGCTTGCTCGTTTGTGTGGCGCTCGCCGTTTACCTCAAGTTTTTAATTTCACAATCAGATGGCGACGATCACGAAAAGGAACTCGAAGTCATTTTAGACTTAGCCGACGCGTACGGGGTTGATCTTCGACCGCGCGAAACGGGAGCTAGGAAAGTTAAAAAATTAGAATTATAGGGTCGACCTTATCCAACGCGACTAATCTATGCTATAATGTAATTAACTGATTGGGGCTAATTGAGTAGCGACGCGGAATTCAACGTGTGAAAGCGGCCGCGCGCTTTGGGCTTGAAACGCCGCCATTATCCCAATTGGTGCCGGCGACCGCTGGGTTTTTTACCTGGTGGTCGCTTTTTTGTGTTAAAATAAAGGTAGCTTAAACAAGGAGGTTTACGCGAATGAACGATAATATAGATGAAATTTTGCACCTAGACCCGAACGAAGTTGCCAAGTTTGAACGAATTATGAACGAAGTCAATAGTTACATGGACGAGCATAAGAACCAGGAAACGCCACCCACTATTGACGACCTGGACCAATTCCATAAGACCTGGTTTTACAATAACTGGAGCGTCCGTTTCCGGCGTTTGTCGTCGTTTACGAACCTGGGCGCCCGCGGGGTGATCGCCATTCCGAACACGACGTTCGAGGAATGGTTATGGTGGTTCCACGAATGGGCCGAAGCCTTAACCAACGATTACAACGAATTCAAGAAGATGGTTTACGAAGCCTTGTTGATGATACAAAAGCACCTGGAAGCGATTGACAAGCGTATGCAAGATGTTGCCGCTAAGATTGCGCTTGCGACTGTCACCTATCCGACGATTGAAGCGATGGTCGATGATACGAATCTAATGGTAGGGATGACCGCCCAGACGTTGCGTGCAAACAGCAATAGCAACGGTGATGGTTACCTCTATACGGTGACCAATGATCCTGGTAACGATGGGATCCAACTTAAGAACGGGTTATATGCAAAGCCGAACGGGACACAACGAATCGGATACTACTCAAGCACCGATATCACCTACAAGAACACGTACGAAAACCATACGAATGTTTATGCGTTCTCGATCGCTAAGACGGACGAAGAAGGCAATCCGATTCGCCCGTATGTAGACGAGAACAAATCATTCCACGCTAAAAGCCCTGCGGATTACGCAAGCAAAGCCCGGACGTCATTAACGACAAACGCTGGGCTTACGGTGCCGGTAAGCAAAAAAACTGGGAAATTCGTTCGCTTTGACCAGCTTGGCCCTGATGAAGGTTACGACTGGGTACAAGGGACGGTAATTTCAAAAGGGAAGGAAATTCGGACGTTGCCTAGTGATGTGACCGCCTCCCTTCCTGGTTTTATGAGGTATGTAGGATTTAAGGACGACGGTAGCATTGTGGACTATATCGCCAATCAAACTACCGGGGCGACCATGATTAATGACGGCGTAAAAGACGCCTTCTTGGTCTACTGGAAATTGGTTGAAAATGGACAAGCGTGTGACATGTCTGGAATCGTCCCGTCTGAAGGGGAAGTTGCTGGTAAGGATTCTTATCCATCAATTGCAATCGGTGAAATGAACGATGGACGCTACGGGATCATTGCGTGTGATGGTCGTACTATCTATGATGCTGGGATGACCTTTACTGAGTTTGCCCAATATTTAAAAAATATTGGCTTCAAGAATGCCTGGAATATTGACGGTGGGGGATCTACTTCCGTTAGCCTATACGGGCGAAAGATTAACAAGAACATTGATCGTGACGATAACGGGTTTGATCTTGATCGGGGGATCGATATAACGCTATCTTTCGCCAAAGCGAACAATTACGATTCCCTTTTATCTAACGTTTATTCACAAATCAGCGCCGCTAAAAACGAGTTAATTCGTCAATTCTCTAAGCCTCTCTATATGTACAACGGTATGGCAAGGAAGTTCACCTTTGATACAACCGTTACTAGCGATGAAGATTTAATGGGAGTGATAAATTTACTTCCACACTATGTAAAGTATCCAGTCCTTGCAGGTGGCGGATCAGTAGAAGGATTTATCCGGGTGATGTATAACAACAGCGTAATCTTTCATGAAACCGGGATCACTGATCGACAAGGTAAATATCGTTTCGAATATTCGTTCGGCCCTGGTGCGATTCCGCTTCCTGGTAATGAGTCAAAAGGTGGAATTGGCTTTTTAAAGCTGACGTCGCTTTATCAATTTAACGAACAATTCGTTAATGAATATGACTATCGCACTGGTCAATGGCAAGGGTGGCACGCGGTTAACACAGCACATGGTGTTGAGTTTAAAATCGAAAGTTCGGGAGTGATTTCAGCAAATGTCAACCAGTCGTATGGCGGATTGGTGGTCGCTGATATCCGTGTCAACGAAACGATCGGTAATAACTGGACTAAATTAATCAGCGGTCTGCCTAAGCGAAAGGCAACACCGGATACTCAATCTAGCAGTGCCATGATCGATACAGATGGAACAGCCTTTAAGCTCGCCATTTCTATGAATGAAGATTGTGTTTGGGGCAAATGGAATCAGTTTAATTCAAACATTAATCGGGCCGTTACAGCACAAATTGTCTATCCAACGATGGAACCGCACTACTATAACGATTACAAACTTTAGGAGGTGTTTTTGTGAAGGCTTACAGATTCGACGTAACGACGAAAGAGTTTGCTGGTGAACTTGAAGTTCAAGACGGAACCAGCTTATCAGCTGGGATGACGACGATCTCACCATTAGGCGAGGATGGAATTACCGTGACTGGTAACTACTTTGATGAAGAAAAAGGTATCTGGTTCAATCCAGCGCCGACCCCTTCAAGTCAAGACGAGACGCTAGCGATGGTTACGCAACAAATCGCAACGCTACTGCTAGCAAATGCCTCTTTGACTAAGACAGTGGCACAGCTAGTGGCGGGAACCAAAGGAAGCGAGGGTTAATTATGTTTGAAATGATTAAGCGCTACTACGAGATGAAGTTGTACTCAAAGACCGACTTAGACCTTTTCGTAAAAGTCAATTTCATCACTCAAGAGGAAGAGATTCAAATCTTAGGTAACGGCGAATCGCAAGCACCAGCTATCGGTCCCACCGTTACGGCTTAGCAAATCCAAGGCGCCATAGGGCGTCTTTTTAACATAATTATGAAAACGAGGTGGCAAGTGGCTTCAATTGCCAAAAATGTAATTTGCAATTATTTTCGATTGATAATAAAATAAAGGTAACGAAAGGAGTTAATACTAATGTTAAAAATGGTTGACGTTTACTCTGGTTCGCCGCGAAGTTACGCGACGCTACCGGAAGCCGACATTGTAACGATTAAAGCTACTCAAGGAACGGGCTACGTGAACCCCGCTTGCAATACGGACTGGGAGGCGGCCAAAGGGGCCGGCAAGCTCCTGGGGCTTTACCACTACGCGAGCGGGGGTGACCCGATCGCCGAAGCCGATTATTTCATTAATAACATTAAGAATTACGTCGGGCAAGCCGTCCTGGCCCTCGACTGGGAAAGTGGTCAAAACGCCGCCTGGGGTAACGCGTCCTGGTGCCGGCGTTTCATGGACCGGGTCCACGAAACGACCAAGGTCTGGCCGTTAATCTACGTTAGTCAATCGGCGCTCGCGCAAGTTGCTAATTGCGCTAACACGTGCGGCCTATGGGTTGCTTATTATCGCTATTCGCAACCATTAAACTGGAACTACCAGGGTGCCGGCTTTAGCGTGGCTCCTTGGTCAACGTTCACGGCGCACCAATTCACCGGCCAAGATATGGATAGAAGCATGGTCAATACCGATCGCGAAGGCTGGTCGAAACTCGCCCGCGGTGATCGGGACGAAGCAACCCCGGCACCACAACCGAAGCCGCAACCAGCGCCGCAACAACCGGCCGGTGGTTTTACTGATAGTCTGTGCGACCACTGGGTTTTTGAAAACGGCACGTTCACTAGCAACACGCCTTTGCACCTTCGCTGGGGTGCCCGGCCTAGCGCTTCGGTGATTGCGGTGTTACCGGCTGGTTCAGTTGTGAAATACGACGCCTGGTCACGGGGAAAAGATTTTGTCTACATTCGGCAAAACCGCGGAAACGGCAACTACGGCTATCTCGCGGTTCGTAACGCCCGCACCGGCGAGGCTTACGGGTCATTTAAATAAGATAAGGAGGAAAAGAAAATGGCCATTATCACTTACGACAACGACGAATTTAAGAGTATTGATTGCGTTCCCGAATACGCTGATTACTCAATGATTTACGTGGCAAAAACGCCACACGTTGACGAAACGGGGCGCTCTTACCAGGCGATTAACACCGACTGGGGGCGCCAAAAAATTATACGTCCTATTTACTCACAACAAAACAAAAGCGGGTATCTTACAGTAAATTTACCACGCCTTGACGGCGTTAGGGCGCACCCGTACATTCACCGACTGGTTTTCATGGCGTGGCAAGCTGAACTACCAACCAACTACCAGGAAATGGAAATTAACCACCTGGACGAAACACGGACTAACAATTGCCTTACTAACCTTGAAATGATTAGTCATATGAAAAACCTCAACTATGGTTCCCACAACCAGCGCGTGGCCGATAGTAAGGTAAAATATGGAACTTCGGCCCGAATGACGGCCATTGAAATTCAAACGAAACGCGACTACCATTTTCGCACAACGGCCGATTGCGCCCGAAGCCTTAATTTATACCCGCCAACGGTGACAGCTTGCCTCACCGGCCGCCGCCACAAGCACCACGGTTTCGTCTTTTGCCACGAGGAAGATTACTCCCCCGCCAAAGTCGACGAACTAATCGCGGCGGCCACCCGACGCAAAACGAAAAACTAACGACAAAAGCGGCTTACCGCCGCTTTTTATGTTATAATGGGGTAAGAAAATTATTTTTTCTTTTTTCATGAAAGGAGATACCAATAATGCAAACAAACGTTTCACCAACTACGCAAACGGTCGGTAACATTCGCGACCAACGGACCTTATTCTCTGGGCAGGCGCAAACCCGGCAATACACGGACGCTGAAAAGCCGGTTGTATTTAAGACCCGTGAAAACAAGCAACTGGGCCAAACTTGGGACGACCCGAAGGTGGCCGGAATTCTCGCGCAAGATACGCACCAGTAAAAGGAGGTTAAACAAAAATGGCAATTAACACCGAACTTCTCGACGCGCTGGGCGATAGCACCATTGTTCAAGCCATCGGCGGTTTGTACGACCTGGGGGAAGACGCTACCCCGTTACTCGCCGATCACCTGGACCAAATGACCGACGTGCAAGACCGCGTGACCGCTTTGCTGGACGCCACGAAGGACCTTTACGCCGCTTACAAGGAACAAGCCGAACAGCTCCAGGCGCAAAAGGACGCTAACGTGAAATTAATGTACGACGCCACGCAACGCGGCCTCAAGACCGACAACGCGATTAAGCGCGAGGAACAAGCCGAAAACGCTAAGTTTGACGACGAACTCGCCAACATTGAACTCGATTAAAGGAGGTTATTAACTAATGGCTCAATCTAAGTTAGCAACGGCCACCAGTGACGCGGTCGGCCGCACTGTTACCGACGACCAGATTTTCAAGAACGCCCTCGACACGATGGGACCAGAAAACAACTTGCCGGGCTACCACGCCGGCGACAACTTCGTTCCTTATGGCCAATCATTTTTAAACAACCCGGACACTTACTTCGACTACCTTAACACAATCGCCGTTAAGTACGGGTTAGTATTTATTAAGCAAGCCCTTGCCCAAAACCCGCTTTACGCTTTCAAGCGCGGACAAATTCCTTACGGCGGGAAAATTGAAAGCGTCGTTTTCGACACCATTTCCCCGAAGGTTTACCGGCCGGACAAGATTTCCGGGGATGAAAATCCATTCGCCCAAAACTTCGGTCGCGTCGTTGGGAACACGTACACCCACTGGTTCGATATTGAAAGCTCGAACACGATCGTCGACACTCAAGACACCATGTTCTTTCAAAACCTCCAGCAATTCCACGACTTCGTCTATGGCAAGGTCGCACAACTGGTCAACGGGGCCGTGCTGGACGAATTCTACCAAACCAAGCTGACTTTAAGTAAGTCATTGGCCGATGGTATGATTGCTAAGACCAGCGTTGATAACGTCAAGGACCTGCAAAAGCAGATTCTTTACTTTGCTCGCCGGTTCCAATATTTCTCCCGCGATAACAACGCACTTGGAATTAACCAGGCAACCCACGTTTCCGATATCGAAGTTATCGTGCCACTCAAGACCTCCATTGATATTGACGTTGACTTCGTGGCCAGCGCATTCAACCCCGAACTATTCCGGGCCACCCAAGTCCACTTCACCGAAGTTGACGCCTTCCCGGACGTCTGGACCTACACCGCCGATCACACCGTCACCACCGACGACGTCGACAAGGGCTACGTTGACACCCGTACGCATCCAATTGGTTCCGTGATTAAGCAAGGTGCCATCGCCACGGCTAACGCCACGGACGCGGAACAAACGTTGGTCGGCGACCAAGTCGGTGCCCTGGTCCTGGACCGCGACGCCCTCCAATTATGGGACGCTTTACCGTTGACCCTTTCCACGATGAACAACCCGAAGAAGCGTTACACGAACATTTTCCTGAACCAAAAGACGGCCCTAATGTTCGTTCAGGCTTTAAATAGCCGCGCAATCATGCTCAAGTAAATAGCTCAAATTAACCACGTTTTGGTGTATAATAAGGGAAGAAAAGAATTTTCTTCTCTTATTTTTTATTGTTTTTATCGATAAGGAGGTTTTATTTATGCGAATTACCCACGCGGGTTTTACCGACGAAGATTTCTACGGGGCCAATTACGGCGACCACGTTCATTTACAGTACTTGCACAAATTACTTCGGCAAGTGCCTAACCTTACCCTTTCTGACGCGGCCGACGGAAAGTTTACGCAAGGGGTGGCGCAAGCGGCGAAGTCCTCGAAGTATGGGAGCAACACGTACACGGCGACGGTCACGACGATGAACGCCGATCACGCCACCAGCGATCATAACGTCAACCCGTTCATCGACGACCAGCTCGCCCAATTCTACCAGATCGAAGTCAAGCCACAAATTGATCGCTTAGATAAGTTGATTGCCGACTTAACCAAGGTCGTTGACCAGCAAGTACAAGAGATTAGCACTTTGCAAAGCACGGTTAAGACCCAAGGCGACACGATTACGGCCCTTGAACAGCCCAAAACCGGTAACTAAAAAAGGAGTGATAATTTATTCGTATTGACGGCAAGCGTTTTTACCCGTCCAATTGGCAATATTTTATTCACAAGGGCGCGATTACGGAACTATTTAAGGCCGTGCCGGAAATTGAAATTCCTGACCTGCACGCGGCCGGGCCACCTGGTCCGGCCATTTCTATAATGGGAGGTGAAAAGTTACTATGAAAAAGACGAAGTATATTAACGTTGACCAGTTTCAACAACCCGAATACCCCGTAACCTTTATTATCGGTGCCCGTGGGGTCGGGAAAACGATTAGCTCCCTTTCCAAGAAGCTAAAAAGCAACTGGGCTAATCACACCATGTTTATTTACCTGCGGCGCTACCAGTCGGAAATTGAAACGGCTAGTTTCAACCTCGCGCTTTTGTCGAAGCTAGTCGGCCACACGGTTACGCGTGACTGGGCCACCGACAAGAACGGGAAGAAGGTCGATTGCTTGCTGGTTGACGGGACGGTCGTTTGCTACTTACTCGCCCTTTCCACGGCGGCAAAGTACAAGTCGAACGACTATTCCGACGTTACCGAAATTATATACGACGAATTTATCGACCCGCGCGGCCGGGAACTGAAAAACGAAACGAAGCTCTTTTTGAACTTCGCAATGACGGTTTTCCGTGACTTTACCAAGTACCACGCCCTATTCCTCGCCAACGCGACTAACCTTTACAACTGTTATTTCCTGGATTTTATGATTTTACCCAAGTATAAAATCACGAAATTCTCGAAACTGGGAATTAAAATCGTCATGTATCAAACGTCCGACGAATTGAACGCCGAACACTATAACAGCGTCCTGGGGAAGCAAGTCCTTCGCCTCGAAGGGGATGATAGCTCCAGCCTTGCGAACCGCTTCGACAACGCCTACGACGATTTTATCTCCAGCTTAGACAAGTACGCTAAATACCAGATGACTATTCGCCTGGGTGGGGTTGCCTACGGAATTTATACCGACCTCGATTACATTATCATCTCGACCAAGGTTGACCCGTCATTCCCCGATCAATACGCCATGACCTACGACGACGCCGGCAACGACTACCCGATGATCGACCCAATGCAAACGAACAGTTTTATTGCCGCTTTTAAACGTGGTCAACTTCGGTTCACCGACGTTAAAAGCCGCTCAAAATGGCTAACATTCTTTAAGCACCCAAGAGTAACGGGAGGTGGCCTTTAGTGTCAACTATGATCGAACGAAAAAATTACGCGGCGCAATGCTTACTCGCCCGCGGGTTAAACAAAACCACCATTATCGCCATTCTTTGCAATGGCTATCATGAAAGCGCCGGGTCGTTCTCACCGACCCAAGGACAAATTGGCGGTGGTGGGGGCTTCGGAATATGGCAATGGACGGGTAACGCTCGCCAAGGTGAGATTGTTAGTTACGCGCGCACGCATTCGGAAAAGGACGCCATTAAGTGGCAATGCAATTTCCTGGTCGATAACCGCCCGAACCAATGGATTGCCAAAGCTGGGTTATTATGGAACGACTTCCTTCACAACACGCCTAACCGCGACTGGAAATGGCTCACCTGGTGCTTTTGCGTTTCCTGGGAGCGGCCCGGAATTCCGCTAATGAACAGCCGGTATGCCGCCTACGACAAAATTATGCCGATCGACTGGGGCAACGGTGGCGGTGGCGGTGGCGGCAACGTTGGCGGCAATACCAAACCCGCCACCACCGCTCGCAAGTACCCGACCATGAAACAGTGCATGGCCCTTTACGACAAAATGCACCCCCGCAACAACACGCCCGAAAACCCCAATAACCAAAAGCCAAACCCCGGGGGCGGCGGGGCCGTCGGCGGCTTCGACCCAAAACCGTGTCTGGAATATTTCAACGCCCACCGGGGCCACTTGTACTATTCCATGCCGGGACGGGCGGGAGTTTATTCCGGTCGGTGCGCCGATTGCTCCAGTTTCGTTTCCTATATGCTTCACCTGGGCTACCACGACAACAACACCATTCTATACACCACCGAAACTTTGCACGATCGTTTAACGGCCCTTGGGTACCATTGCGTCGAACAAGGGTCGGTCCGGGTCGCACACTACCCGTTCAAAACTGGTGATGTCATTATCCTGGGGCGCCGTGGTTATAGTCTGGGGGCGGGTGGTCATACCGGTATTTGTCTGGACGCTCCCGGGTTTTTCGATTGTAACTACACCAGTAACGGCCTTAACAGCTACGCTTCGGGACAAGCCTTTTTAAATTGGCACTACGCCACCAACTATTGGTATCATTACACGAAGTAAAGGAGGTTTTTACCGTGTCTGAAATTCCCTACATTGCGATCGACGACTACGTGGCCGACTTTGCCACGACACCCGACGGGGTATTTTCCGGGACGGGGTCCCTGGTCGTCCCGTTTACCATGATTGATATTAGCGGCGAAACTCACTTTTCCTACCTGGGACCAGACGAACACGCGTTTGTTTCGTGGCTCCCCTTGTATGATGATTACTATTGGTTATTTCAATGCAAAGGCGAATTAATCGACGATAAAGAAGCGAACCACCCCGGTGAAATTAACCTTTACGGGCAAGGGCAAACCTTGACGAAGCCGGGTGCCTTTAAATTCCTATATTCGACGGTTAAAAAGCCGTTCCGGGTTGATAAAATTTCCATGACCCGGCACTCCTTACCCTTTACCTATCAATCGCGGCAAGCACGCACTGGTAAAATTGACGGGGTCACCTTGATTGACCTTCGCGACCAAGACGCGATGGCGGCCATTGACGACCAATACGGCCAATTTATGGACGACGTCCAAACCGACGATTTAATTCGTTTAAATTTAGGTGAAATGCTGGGAGTTGACGGAATATGACCAAAAACTTGTTTGCCGACGTTTCCAGTCATAACCCCGATACCCCGGGCTACTTTCAAGCCCTCAAAAACGCCGGTTGTAAAGGGGTGGTAATTAAATTAACCGAAGGCACTTACTACACAAACCCGTTGGCCCGCAATCAGATTGCGAATACCAAGTCCCACGGAATGAAAGTCAACGCCTACCACTTCGCCCGCTTTACTAGCGTCGGCGACGCGCAAGCCGAAGCGAATTATTTCCTGGGCGCCTTAAAATCGCACGGGGTCGGCACCGACGCCGTCGTCGTCAACGACTTCGAGGCCACCCACGCAAACGTGGCGGCACTCAACGCCTTTTATGGTCCCCTCGAGGCGGCCGGCTACAAAAACATTTCCATCTATTCTATGCGATCCTGGTTTACCGCTGGTTACTTTAATGGCGTGCGAGGCCTTAAATGGGTGGCGGAATACGGGCGATCGGCTTGTTCGATTAAGTGCGACGCGTGGCAATACACCAGCACGGCTTCGATCGCGGGTAATTCCACGGACTTGTCCTGGGACTACCAGGGCGCCTTCACCAGTAACACGGGCGGCACCACGGGAAACTCACAAAGCAACCCCGACCGCGAGAAAAACCAGCAAAAAAACCAGAACGACAAAACCAAACTCGCCTACTGTTATAGCTTGCAAAACTTATTCTTTACCCAAGTTTACGACAAATGGCTCCACTAAAAGGAGGGTTACTATTGCTTACTTTAATTCGTCAATCAACCGGCGAGGCCCTATTCAGCTCCAATTCGATTTACGGAATTATGGACTTGCTATTAATGAACTGGGGTACCGACCCTAATTTCCACTTAATTTACGCCCAGGACGAGGGCACGATCACCGTCAACGGGGTTGATTACTTGCTCCAGTACCACGCTTTGGGCGGCAACCCACGCGGGGAGGTGCTTATTAGTGAATGAAATTAACTACCTAATCGTTGACCCTAATCATGAAATTGTGGACGCCGGCCTGGAACAGGTTTACACGCTCCACCACTTTATTCGCGGCCAACAGTTTAATCAACTCACGATTGAACCCGCTCCCGATGATTACGACCTCGCGGTTCCGGCGACTGGGGCGACCGACCAGGACGCACCCGCCACCGTTAATTATCCGGTTCATCAATCTAAAAAAATTCAGCTTGACGACCAAACCTTTTATCTCGCTTACTTCACCCTCGACCCTGGTTCCGATAAGGAGGCCCCACAACCATGACTTTTGACGAAATGCTTGCTTTTGCCGGTAACGGCATCGATCAAACTAACCTTTTAGTTACTTTTGCTATCCTAGACACCGTGTTAGGATTTTCGCTTCACTTGAGCAATCGTCAACCGCTAATCTCGAATACCTTTCTTTCCGGTATCACCCGCAACTTCGTGCCCGCTTTCCTCCCGGCCTTGCTCCAGTTGTTGCATGACCAACTAAAATCCACCACGCCCTCTTACCAATACGCCGAATTCTTTATTTTTATCTGCGCCGCCTATTTCTTATTGCAAAGTATCATGGCTAATTTAAACGGCCTGGGCACCCCACTCCCGAAGTGGCTCACCAAGTGGCTAACCAATGAACTCGAAGAAAAGGGGTTGAAATAATGACTAAGCGAAAATTATCGACGATTACACTTTACCGACAAGTCCAGTTTGACGATACTTATAAGCACGTCGTTAATTGGCACACCCAAGATGAATTGGACCGCTTCCTGGATAGCTACGACCATATTACTGAACAAACGTCGTACCAAAACCTCAATAAGCCAATCCGCTGGGACACGATGAAAAACTACCAGCTCCAAAGCTCCAAAGGCACTAATCAACCATTAACCGCCACGTTAAACGAATTAACCACGTTTAATTACATTAAAATTCACGACGTCGACCATAACGGTGACACCCGCGATTACTACGCCTTTATTACTAACCTCGAATATTATAACGACGGTTGCACCTTTATTTACTTCTCGATCGACAACTGGAACACCTACAAATTTTACGTCGACTGGACCGGTAGTCACGCGATGGTACAACGGGGCTTCGTCGAGGAGTGCCGCCGCGATGGTAAGGACTTCACCAATATGTTTAAAAAGGTGATGAACAACCCCGACGAAGTCGGTGGCGATGGGTGCGGGTATCTACGGGAAAGCGACCAGGTGGCCTTCCACCCTAGAACCGGGACCAATAATTCGGTCCGATTTATGGACACGTCTATTAAATTCGTTCTCTTTACTACCCAACCCAAGGACGCCGCTACCGAACCGGGGTCTTATCTGGGTCTTTACACGCAATACCTTTACTATTTCATGGCGTACAATCCCAACAACATGAAACTTTACAACGTTGCGGTAAACGGTCGGACTATTTCCGCTCACCATGATAAGACCATTTCCGAAGCCTACCAGGAATTAAGCAAGGCGAAGGAGTTTGCCGGGTCCGATAGCTTGATTGTTGATAGTGAAATTTATAATTACCTGGGTATTCCGTTCACTATGGACGATACCACGATTAACTTCACTAATAACAACGTCAATTTAACCGAACAATCGACCTATTTAGTCCGCCTCCATAGTAACAGTTTCGTCTTTGCCCCGGAAACTGGTTACGCCGTCTTGTCCGATCATAACAAGCTCAACAACGGGGGTAGTAATATTTTTGAACGGCTGGTCAACTTTTACAAACAGCTTTACGGCCGAATGGTGCCGCTCAAGCTAATGGGCGAACCCTTCTCCAAACTCTTCTTTACGGACGGGAAGGGGACCAATCTTTCACTCGACCTCCTTAAATTTACCACCCTCGCCACCGACGGAATTACCCTTAATCGTTTTGGCTCAATCAGTGAGAACGGACACGAAACCTACACCGTCAACTATTACAACCGAAGCTCCACCGCCGACCAAAATAATTACGTCACCTACGAAAACGCCCTCGCGATCGACGACGCCGCCCGCGACGTACCGATCGTCTTAGACAACTATACCATGTATCTCAACGCCAACCGCAACCAGCTCGCTAACGTGCGCGCCAATGCGAAGATGAACGAACGGCTTGCCAAGCAAGGCAACCTAATTTCGCTCCAGAACACTAACCGTTCACTCGCAACGGCCCAAAACGTCAACGGCTACGAAAACGGCCGGCGCATGGGTATGGCCAAGTTTGACGCCGCGACTGGGGTTGCCCAAGGTGTCGCGGGCGGCCTAATGTCGGGCGGTATCGTCGGAGGGGTCCTTGGTGGTGTCGGCGGCGCCATTAAGGGTGGTATCAATCTTTACAAAACTGGTTACAACAACGAAACCAGCGCCAACGCCCTCGCCATGCAAACGGCGACACAAGCCCAAAACGCCCGGGCCAACTACGCTTACCAAAACGCCGTTGCCACCAACAACTACGAACAAACCATTCGTTCTCAAAACGCCATGTTGGCCGACGTCCACAACCACAACGATCAGGTTGCGCACCAGGGGAGCAATTACCTGGTATCGTACCAGAACGGCAATTTAGCACTCCATTACCAACTCTTTACTTGCCAAGACGCGGTGATGAAAAACGCTATGCTATACTTTAAGCTATTCGGCTACGAGGTCAACCAGTATGGACCGATCGAACCGTGGTTCCGGGTTAAGCACACGTTTAATTACGTACGGACCTCGAATTGCTTCCTATGGGGCAACCTCCCCACCTACGCCACCAACACGCTGGAAGCCATGTTCGATAACGGCGTGACCCTTTGGTCGACCGACGAAGAAAGCCTTAACCGCTTCGTGCAACGCGATCAGGATAGCGACAACTTATTCGACCTCGATAACCCGTTCAATTAACCATTGCAAAATATAGTCACCGTGCTATAATATAATCAAGGTAAAGCTATTCCTCTTTGCCCGGCCTTTTCTCCATTTTCTTTCTCCTCCAAAAAGCAAAGCCGCTGGTCGCCGCCCGCGGCTTTTGTTTTACTACTTATAACGCATACGAAAAAGCCGTCGGTCATAACCGGCGGCTTTTGTTTATTTGTAAATCTTGGTGCTAACAACAAACTCCCACGAAAAGGCGAAAATCCAAATCAACCCGACGATATTCGCTTTAAGGATATGGTCCGTAAGATAAAGATAAATAAACCCACCGCTTAACAGTGACCACACCATCGCTTTAATGCTTCCCACTATTTTTGCCTCCTTTTTTCGTACCCTTCTTCGGCGGCAAACAACGCTTCCCGAATTCCTTGCTAAGTGCATTACCAAAACTGGATAAAATTACTTTCTTTGCCATTTTTATTTATCTCCTTTTCCTTATTTCTTAATTATAGTATAATCGATATTTCGTCGTTTGTCAACACTTGTTATGAAATTTATTCGATCGATGATTTTCTTCTTTTCGCCGCCGGTCAATCGTGCTACAATTTTTATGAACCGTCA
>ERZ1026850.616-NODE-616-length-21508-cov-5.635016_pt1 | contig 21508 bp, 22 predicted proteins | sample MGYA00380155_ERZ1026850 | MGnify/ENA primary metagenome ERZ1026850 (study PRJEB33269, sample SAMEA4719791) | human gut metagenome | biome: human-associated habitat; feature: organic feature; material: feces | place: Cameroon | collected 2013-10 ... | reverse complement strand
TGATAATAGAAGCCACGCTCATAAGAATCATGCTCAGGGAATAAGGCAGCATCAGGGAAGAGTAGGTACTGATATCGATATTTCCCCCGGCTGTTGCTTTCGTGAACTGATAGGTCAGTACAATATTAGGCAGCATGAAAAGATAAGAGAGAATACCGGTCCATGCCTGAATGATAAGAGCTTTGTCCGGACAGAGCTTGAAACCATAGAAGATATCGCTGACTGATACCGGATAGCCACAGGCAGCCTTCAGATAGAAGTAAGCCGTACCGGAACTGAAAATACCGAAGATAACAGCCACGACGAAGCTTAACAGGTAATATACAACGGTTCCCGGAATAGTAGTGGTGTCTGTCAGGAAACTAATCAGTAAGGTGCAGAAACCTTCTATGAGAAAAACGATTACTAAGGCGGCGATGGCTGTGCCGTATTTTCCAAACATGTGCTCTTTGGCAGCAGCTTTCAGCTCTGCGGAAGATAAATATTGATTCATAATATGCCTCATTTCTTTTTGAATTCGTATCGTTCGTTTTTTCAAATCCGGGACATTCACAAGACCAGCTTTCCCTAAGGAGCGTGTCAGCAGGCAATATCAATGTTATTTCCCAGATATTTATTGGCAGCATCAGAAGATTTTAATTCTTTCTGATAGGGATTTTCTTCGTTATAATATTTAATCTGTGTAGCGGTGGTTCCGCCGGACACATAAGTCCGTCCACATTCCGGGCAGACCGAAGTGTGAATGGAAACATTGCAGGAAACGACTTTGCCATTGCTCTGGGCAGCCTTTTTGTATGCGTTGCTTACATGTTCCTGCTCATGGCTTCTGACACGGGAAGCTGCTGCATCCGGGCTGATATGGGCTGCTGACTTAAAGGATACTTCTTCATCAGAGCCATCCTGGTATTTCCTCTCTTTACAGGTTTTGCATTCTGCGGGAGAAGACTGCCTGCCAGCCTGTTTCTCGGTGGATTCACCGGGATTGCGGATGACGGTAGAAGCATCTTCTGCCTCCGGGTTTGTGTAATTGGAATAGGATACATAAGAAGGATTAATACTGAGTGTCATAAGGATTCTCTCCATTCATCATATCTTCATACATTTCTTCAATCGTTACGCCATACTGTGCTTCAAAAACCTTGTCCACCTGCTCCCGTACCATCGGGTTTGCGATGACCATGTACAGGGAAAAGCAAACCAGGATGATATTACAGATAACACCGGTAATGGAACAGAGGATGCCGATTTTTGCCTTGCCGGGAAGCTTGGGGGCACGTCCCTTGGATAAGAAAGCCAGCAGGATGCTGATGCTTCCGAAAATGAAAGGCAGGTAAACTGTCATCATAGCAAAGGTTACCACGGCAAGGATTCCTGTTACCATAGCTGCCGTAGCCATTGCCTCGTTCCGCGGCTTCGGGCGGTAAGGTGGATAATAGGGGTTATTATGATAAGGGTTTTGATTCTGCCAGTCCATAGTGTGTCTCCTTACTTCATTCATAAGACTAATGCGGATAATTGTGAACTATAGTTCCGTGACAGAAATGTACAACTGAAAACCATCTTGGACGCGCTTTCGCTCCGCTCCAAACGCAGTGGTACATAAGCGACCAAAATACAGTCGCTAAGTACCAGCGTTTTCCAAGGGTCCGGCGATTGGTTATTCATTTGCACATTTCAAAACGGAAAATTATGCTTTCACAATTATCTGTATAAGACGAATACTACTCTCAGTATACCACAAGGAAAATGGGAGCGGTATAAATTTACTGTAAATTTTTGCAGTTGAAAATACTGCCCGGAATCCTGTATACTATATCTTGATTGCGGCATAAGCCAAGGATGCGTAAAAAGTATGCAGAAATGGAGAAACCTATGGATATTATTGGAAAGCTGAAAGAAGAACTGAACGTAGAAAAATGGCAGGTGGAAGCTGCCGTAAAGCTGATTGATGAAGGAAACACCATTCCTTTTATTTCCCGTTACCGTAAGGAGGCTACAGGCTCTTTAAATGATGAAGTATTACGTAACCTGTATGAGCGACTGACTTACCTGCGTAACCTGGAAGAAAAGAAGGAACAGGTGTTAAAGAGTATAGAGGAACAGGGGCAGCTTACAGAAGAGCTGAAAGCCAGAATCGTAGCAGCAGAGACTATGGTGGTGGTAGAGGATTTGTACCGCCCTTACCGTCCGAAACGGAAGACCAGGGCAAGTGTTGCCAAGGAAAAGGGACTGGATGGTCTGGCACAGTTTATTCTGGCACAGGAGACAGGTGAGCCTTTGGAGAAAGAGGCAGAGAAGTATATTGACGAAGAAAAAGGCGTAGCCAGTGTGGCAGAAGCCATTCAGGGCGCGAAGGATATTATTGCGGAAATGATTTCGGATGAGGCAGATTACCGTATCTATATCCGTAAGATTACCATGGAAGAAGGAAAACTTACCAGCACTGCCAAGGATGACAAGGCAGAGAGCGTATACGAAATGTACTATCAGTATGAGGAGCCACTCAAGAAGGTGGCAGGACACAGAACCCTTGCTTTAAACCGTGGGGAGAATGAGAAGTTCCTGGTAGTCAGGGTCGAGGCACCGGTAGAGCGTATTCTCCAGTACTTACGCAAGAAAGTTGTTATAAAGGACAACCCTGTCACATCCCCGGTATTAGAGGATGTAATTACGGACAGCTATGACAGACTGATTGCACCTGCCATTGAAAGAGAAATCCGCAATGAACTGACCGAAAAGGCAGAGGACGGAGCGATTACTGTTTTCGGTAAGAACCTGGAGCAGCTGCTGTTACAGCCACCGATTAAAGGCAAGGTTGTATTAGGCTGGGATCCGGCATTCCGTACCGGCTGCAAACTGGCAGTCGTAGATGAAACGGGTAAGGTGCTGGATACTAAGGTTATTTTTCCAACTGCCCCACAGAATAAAGTGACAGAAGCCAAGGCAGAGTTAAAGAAACTTATTCATAAGTACCATGTATCCTTAATTTCGGTCGGAAACGGAACGGCATCCAGAGAGTCAGAGCAGGTTATCGTGGAATTACTAAAGGAACTGGATACACCGGTGCAGTATGTGATTGTCAATGAGGCGGGAGCATCTGTTTATTCTGCCAGCAAGTTAGCCACAGAGGAGTTCCCGAACTTTGATGTGGGACAGCGAAGCGCAGCCTCTATTGCAAGAAGGCTGCAGGACCCATTGGCAGAGTTGGTAAAGATAGACCCGAAATCCATCGGGGTAGGTCAGTATCAGCATGATATGAACCAGAAGAAATTAAGTGAAGCCTTAAACGGTGTAGTGGAAGACAGTGTAAATAAGGTTGGTGTTGACCTGAATACTGCTTCTGCTTCCCTGTTGGAATATGTATCCGGCGTGTCCAAGGTAATTGCCAGAAATATCGTAGATTACCGGGAAACAAACGGCAGATTCACCAACCGGAAGCAATTGTTAAAGGTTGCCAAGTTAGGACCAAAAGCCTTTGAACAATGTGCCGGCTTCATGCGGATTAGCGATGGAGATAACCCATTAGATGCCACCAGTGTGCATCCGGAGTCTTACGAGGCAGCAGCAAAGCTTCTGGATAAGATGGGACTGACTATGGAAGATGTAAAGGAAGCCCAGAAGAAAGCAGCGACAGAGAAGGCAAATGGCAGGAAAGCAGCAACAGTAAAGGAGAAGAAACCGAAGCAGAAGCTGGTTATTCGCAACACCAATACGGCTATGGGAAAGGCTCTGGCAGCAGCCATGGGAGATGCCCTGCTAGAGACAGAGAATCTCAGGAAGGAAGAGCCAAAACAGGAAGTAACCGTAAGCAGTCTGGAAAAGAAAATCAAAGATAAGAAGAAACTGGCAGAAGAACTGGGCATTGGTGAGATTACCCTGACCGATATTCTCAAAGAGCTGGAGAAACCGGCAAGAGACCCAAGAGATGATATGCCGGCACCGATTTTACGAAGTGATGTACTGGATATGAAGGATTTGAAACCGGGTATGATTTTGAAAGGAACGGTCCGGAATGTTATCGACTTTGGTGTGTTTGTAGACATCGGTGTACATCAGGATGGTCTGGTTCATATCTCCCAGATTACAGATAAGTTTATAAAGCACCCATTAGAGGCAGTCAGCGTAGGCGATATTGTGGATGTTCAGGTTCTTAGCGTGGACGTAGCCAAGAAACGAATCGGTCTTACGATGAAAATTAAGCAGATGGCAAATTAGAAAATTCAGCCATATGTATCATTTTATTTGACAAACGGATAGAGAGTTTGTTAAAATAGTAACGTTAGAAGGGAACAATGGGGTGAAACTACCACGGAGTTCTCTTTTTCAGTTAATCTGAATTTTTTGATAATTCTTATCATAATAAAATTTTTATCATAATCAAAAGGAGCTTTACCATGGTTAAGTACATTGCAAAAAGACTTGTGCTGGCGGTTGTAACCATCTGGGCAGTTGCAACACTTACCTTTTTCCTGATGAATCTGGTACCCGGTGGGCCATTCTTATCAGAAAAGGCAATCAGTCCTCAGGCAACAGCAGCCTTAGAGGCAAAATACGGTTTGGATAAACCGATAATGGAAAGATATCTGACGTATATTTCAGATGCTGCACACGGAGATTTCGGTGACAGCTTAAAGCAGAGGGGAAGAACGGTTATGGATATTATCACAAGCAAGTTTCCTGTTTCTGCCAGGGTGGGTGGTATTTCCGTACTGCTATCCCTTATATTGGGAATTCCGTTAGGCTGCATTGCAGCCTTAAAGAGAGGGAAATTCTTAGACAGCTTTATCAGCGTGGTGGCGACCTGCGGTATTGCGGTGCCGAGTTTCGTTATCTGTACATTGTTAATGTACTTCCTCGGTGTTAAATTACAGTGGCTGCCTACGATGGGACTGACCTCCTGGAAGAATTATATTATGCCGGTCATTGCATTATCCTTCTATCCGACCGCTTATATTATGAGACTGATGCGTTCTTCCATGCTGGATGTTCTGGGACAGGATTATATGAGGACAGCCAGGGCAAAAGGACTGACAGGAGGGGTAATTTTGTTCAAGCATGCCCTTCGTAACGCGATTCTTCCTGTTGTTACCTATGTGGGACCGATGATGGCATATACCATTACAGGAAGCTTTGTTGTAGAGAAAATCTTCGTTATTCCGGGACTTGGTGGAGAATTCATCAAAGCAATCAACGGACGTGATTACACACTGATTATGGGAACCACGATTTTCCTGGCAACCCTGATAATTGTTATGAATGTACTGGTAGATATTGTTTATAAGATTGTAGACCCGAGAATCAAACTGAAATAAACACTTGAGAAAGGCATGAGATAAAAGATGAAACAAAATCCATTAAGTTTTCAAATGAAACTGAATCCGGATGATTTCCTGCCCGCAACAGAAGAGGAAAAACAGAGCCAGGTAATTATGCGTGAAAGCGTAAGCTTCTGGAAGGATGGTATGCGCCGTCTGCGCAGAAACAAGGTGGCAATGGTATCGCTGGTAGTGATTATCCTGATTATGATATTTTCTTTTATAGTTCCGATGTTTTATCCTTACGGATATGCAGAACAGCTCAAGGGAGCCAACAATCTGGCACCGATGCAGTATTCCGCAGAGGAACTGGCAAAAATGGATGCGGGTGAGAAAGTATTTCCGCATTTCTTTGGCACGGATAAGATGGGACGTGACTATGCCATCCGTGTCATGATGGGAAGCAGAATCTCTCTGTTAGTCGGCTTGATTGCAACCGGCATTATTCTGGTTATCGGTTCCATTTATGGTTCCGTGGCAGCCTTTTTTGGCGGCTGGGTTGACCTGGTAATGATGCGTATTGTAGATATTATTTATACGATACCGGATATTCTGTTAATTGTACTGTTATCCTTTGCATTAAAGGCTCCGCTGGCAAGTCTGGCAACCGTTCCAGGCTTTGGATGGATTAACACGGTAGGAGAGAATCTGATTAGTATTTTTGTGGTATTTGCTTTACTGTACTGGGTGGGTATGGCAAGAATGGTGCGAAGCCAGGTATTGATGTTAAAGGAAAGTGAATATGTAACAGCGGCCAGGGCTCTGGGCGTAAGCAATGGCAAGATTATTAAAAAGCATCTGCTGACAAACTGTATCGGCACCTTGATTGTAACAACAACGCTGCAGATTCCATCTTCCATTTTCACAGAGAGCTTCTTAAGCTTTCTGGGTATGGGCGTAGCCGTACCATTACCTTCCCTGGGAAGTCTGGCAAGCGATGCCATCAATGGTATTAACACCTATCCATACTTGTTATTTATTCCGGCACTGTTAATCAGCTTGATTATTTTGAGCTTCAATCTTCTGGGGGATGGATTGCGTGATGCATTTGACCCTAAGCTGAAGAATTAGGAAAGGGGTAGGAAAGATGGCAGAATATCTTGTAGACATTAAAAACGAACGACTTTCTTTCTTTACGCCCGCTGGAGAAGTTAAGGCTTTAAATGATGTATCCATTCATTTAAAAGAAGGAGAAGTATTAGGTATCGTAGGCGAGAGCGGCTCCGGTAAATCCGTTACGGCATACAGCCTGATGGGACTGACGGCACATCCGGGCAAGCTTCTTGGCGGTAATTTGAATTTTAACGGACATCAGATTGAGAATATGTCGGAAAAGGAAATCCGTAAGATTCGTGGCAATGAAATATCTATTATTTTCCAGGATCCCATGACCAGTCTGAATCCGGTCTATACCATAGGAAATCAGATTATGGAAGTGATTCGTCTGCATACGGATAAAACCAGACAACAGGCAAAAGCCAGGGCAAAAGAACTGCTGGAGTTAGTCGGTATCAATGAGCCGGAGAAACGTCTGAAACAGTATCCTCATGAGTTATCCGGTGGTATGCGCCAGCGTGTTATGATTGCGATTGCGCTTGCCTGTGAACCGAAGCTTCTGATAGCCGATGAACCTACTACCGCATTGGATGTGACCATTCAGGCACAGATTCTGGAGCTGATGATGGAATTAAAAGATAAATTACACATGGCAATTATCATGATTACCCATGACTTGGGTGTGGTTGCCAGCATGTGTGACCGCATTGCGGTTATGTACGCAGGACGAATCGTAGAGTATGGCACAACCGATGATATTTTCTATGAGCCGAAGCACCAGTATACGAAGGGACTGATTCGCTCCATCCCCAGACTGGATACCAAGGAGCATGAAAGACTGATTCCTATCGAGGGAACTCCGGTTGACCTGCTGAATCCGCCAAAGGGCTGTCCTTTCGCACCAAGATGTGATGCAGCAATGCGTATCTGTTTAAGGGAAATGCCGCCGGTAACGGAGTTTAGTGATGTACACTATACCCAGTGCTGGCTGTGCCAGAAAGAAGAATTCGAGAAAGGAGCATCCAATGAGTAATCATTTTATTGAAGTAGAACATTTACGTCAGTATTTCCCTGCCGGTGGATTTGGTAAAAACAAGAAATTTATTCAGGCTGTGGATGATGTTTCCTTTTTTATCAATAAGGGTGAGACCCTAGGTCTGGTTGGTGAGTCTGGCTGTGGTAAGACAACCACAGGACGCACCATGTTAAGACTGTATGAGCCGACTGGTGGAAAATTTACGTTTGGTGATGAAGTAGTTTTCGATGTGGAAAATAAGAAATATGCGGATATGCTGCCTTTGCGCAAGCGGATGCAGATTGTATTCCAGGACCCTTATGCCAGCCTGGATCCCCGTATGACGGTAGGGGATATCGTAGGGGAAGCCATTGATGTGCATAAATTAGCTGCCAATAAGCAGGAGCGCTATGAGAAGATTATTCACATGCTGGAGCGGGTTGGATTAAATTCAGAACATGCCAACCGTTATCCCCATGAGTTCTCCGGTGGACAAAGACAGCGTGTAGGAATCGCCAGAGCTCTCGCAGTAGACCCGGAATTTATTGTCTGTGATGAGCCGATTTCTGCGCTGGATGTTTCCATTCAGGCGCAGGTAATCAATATGTTTGAAGATTTACAGGAGCAGATGGGCTTAACCTATCTGTTTATCGCCCATGACCTTTCTGCAGTGAAGCATATTTCCAATCGTATCGGTGTTATGTATCTGGGAACGATGGTAGAGCTGGCAGACAGCTATGAACTGATTGAGCATCCACTGCACCCATACACCAAGAGCCTGATTTCGGCCATTCCGATTGCAGACCCGAAACAGGCAAGGGAAAATAAACGTATCGTACTGGAAGGGGATGTACCGAGTCCCTTAAATCCACCATCCGGATGCCGTTTCCGTACCAGATGCCCTTATGCGGATGAGCGGTGTGCGGCAGAGAAACCGAAGTGGGAAGAAATCCATGCAGGGCATTTTGCAGCCTGTCACCATATTGACAAATGCAACTAAATGCGGTAAATAGTTGTAGGAACAACTTTTACAATAGAAATTCAGGAGGAGAAAGATTATGAAAAAGAAAGTAATCGCACTTGTATTAGCAGCCGCTATGGTTGCAGGTGTGACAGCTTGTGGTTCTTCTGCATCCACAGATACCACAGAGCAGACAACTGAATCTGGCGAAAGCACAGATACAGAAGCAGAAGCAACTGATTCTGCTGCATCTACAGGAGAGAAGATTTTATCCGTACAGATTGGACCTGACCCGGAAACAATCGATCCTGCACTGAACAGTGCTGTAGATGGCGGTAACATGTTATTACACACATTTGAATGTCTTCTGACAGTTGACCAGGACGGACAGCTTGCTCCAGGTCAGGCAGAAACATGGGAAACCTCGGAAGATGGTCTTACATGGACATTCCATTTAAGAGATGGCTTAAAATGGTCTGACGGTTCTGACTTAACAGCGAACGATTTCGTATACAGCTGGCAGAGAGTATGCGACCCTATGGTAGCAGCTCCTTATGCAGAGACCGTTCTTGGTATGGTAGAAGGTTATGATGAAGCAATCGCTGGTAATCTGGAAGCATTAGCAGTAGAAGCTCCGGATGATTCTACTCTGGTTGTAACATTAGCCAGTCCTTGTCCTTATTTTGGTTCCCTGGCAGCATTCGCTACTTTGAGCCCTGTACAGCAGGCAACAATCGATGCCAATGGTGACGCATGGGCAGTTTCCGCAGATACTTACATCTGTAACGGACCTTTTTACATTTCCGAGTGGGTACCAGGCTCTTATATTCTTTGCGCTAAGAACCCTAACTACTGGAATGCAGATGCTATCAAATTAGACGGCATCAAATTCAACCTGATTGAGGATTCCAATGCTTCCTACAGCGCATACCAGACAGGTGATGTCCAGTTTATCAAAGATGTTCCTACCGAAGAAATTCCTTCCTTAACAGGAAACTCTGAGTTCCATGTTGACCCAATTATCGGAACTTACTATGTAAGCTTAAACATCGAGAGAGAGCCATTCAACAATCCGGATGTCCGTAAAGCATTAAGTCTTGCCATTGACCGTGAATACGTTGCCGGCACTTTGATGCAGGGAACTTATACAGCAGCAGGTAACTTAATCGGACCAGGCTGGGTTGATACAGATGGTTCTGCTTTCATCGACAACGCAAACGGCGGAAAACCATATATTGACACAACAACTTATGAAGCAAACTTAGAAGAAGCAAAACAGTTACTGGCAGATGCCGGTTACCCGGATGGTGCAGGATTCCCTACTATCAGCTATTCTACAAACGATGCAGGATACCACAAAGTAGTAGCAGAATACTTACAGCAGGCATGGGCTCAGCTTGGCATCGACCTTCAGGTAGATATCGTTGAGTGGGCAAGCTTTACACCAATGAGACGTAATGGTGAATTTGATGCAGCCCGTAATGGCTGGGTAGGTGACTACAGTGACCCATCTAACATGCTTGAACTGTTCTGTACAACAAATGGTAACAATGATGGTAAATTCAGCAATGCTGATTTCGATGCAGCAATTGAACTTTCCAGAAACACTCTGGATGCTGCTGAACGTTCTGAAGCACTTCATACAGCAGAAGATATTCTGATGGATGAAGCAGGATGTATCCCGATTGCATACTACAATGACTTCTGGTTACAGAGTGAAAAGATTACAGGTATATGGCATTCCGCTTATGGATACTGGTATTTCATGTATGCAGACATCACAGAATAATGCCAGATATTTCAGCAATAGGGAATGTGAGTATTATCCCTGCCATAAAGGAGCCGATACAGAACACTTTAACTGTCTGTTCTGTTACTGCCCCCTCTATGCCCTGAAGGACAAATGTGGTGGCAATTTCCGGTATACCGACAAAGGGATTAAGGACTGTACCAACTGTCTTCTTCCACACAGCGAGGGTGGCTACGAGCATGTCATGGCTCACATCAGACAGGTGCTTGCGCTTTCTGAACAGAAAAAGGAAGACTGATTCCTGATTTGCACTTGCATTATGCGATAAGATGCGTTATACTCAGCATTGTGAGTAAACACAAATAAATAGCGAAAAAGTTCTTCGGGGCAGGGTGTAATTCCCTACCGGCGGTATAGTCCGCGACCCGCAGTAGCAATACGGCGGCTGATTTGGTGTAATTCCAAAACCGACAGTATAGTCTGGATGAGAGAAGAAATGCAGATGACATGCGTGTCATGTTTTATTTGCTTGCTTTATAACCCTGAGGCATTTCGTCTCAGGGTTTTCTTATTTTCTTTAAGAAGACTTTTTCCGAAACAGGCAAAGAAGCGGAACGCTTCGGAATGGAGGAAAAAAGAAATGAGTAACGGTTTATTACAAAGTGTGGCGGACAATGTAATTTTTGTCCTGGTGTGTGTGGCAGTGGCAGCAGTCCTGTTCCTGACAGCCTATGCAACAGAGAAGTATGTATACAAGCGGGATGGTATTACCGAGAGAATCCTGACAACCAGAAAGATTGCGATGATTGGTCTTTTCTCGGCTCTGGCAGTTATCTTACATGTACTGGATTTCCCGGTACCTTTTGCACCACCTTTCTACAAGCTGGACTTCAGTGAAATCCCGGCATTGCTGGGTACCTTTGCATTTGGTCCGGTAGCAGGTGTCATGATTGAGTTTTGTAAGATTTTGTTAAAACTGCTGATAAAAGGGACAAGCACTGCGTTTGTAGGAGATTTGGCAAACTTTGTTATTGGCTGCAGCTTTATCCTGCCGGCATCCATACTGTATATGTTTAAGAAAAGCAAGAAACGTGCCATTGTTTCCTGCATTACCGGCACGTTGATTATGACCATATTTGGTACAGCTTTTAATGCTATTTATCTGCTCCCGGCATTTTCCAAGCTGTATGGCATGCCATTAGATGCCATTATCGCTATGGGAACGGAAATTCATGCAGGGGTAGACGGGCTGGTATCTTTTGTATGTCTGTGCGTGGCACCGATGAACCTGCTCAAGGGCTTTGCGGCATCCTTTGTGACGATGTTAATCTACAAGCCATTAAGCCCGATTCTGAAAAACAGCCACATTGCAGTGAAAAAGAATGTGACAAACGTGTCAGAAGTGAAATAAGAAAAAGAAATAAATACCAAGCAGAAAGCTCTTCCGTAAGGAGGAGCTTTTTTGCTATAAAAGGGAATCTTGTTTCTTAGGGTTCCTGGATAAAAAAGGGCGTAAAAAGGAAGATTCCGGAATAAAGTTTAAGGATATGTTAAGATTTCTGTTTGTTTGATTTAAGAACTGCCTGCTATTATGACTATCGTGTTATCATACTTTTCGGTTCCGGAAAATTCTGTTCAGAGGTTTTCGGAAGAGAGTTTCCAGAAGAAAAAGGAAAAACAAAATTTCAGGAAAAAAGAAAAGTTGAAGACAATGGGATGAAAGATTCGTTAGAAAAAGAGTCTGAATGAAAAATGGAAGAATCCCTTCCATCATGAGAGGTAAAAGAAAGGAATACTATGGATGCATTAGTTGAAATTCAGGATTTGTGTAAGATATACAATCCGGGGGAGAATGAAGTAAAAGCGCTGGATCATGTAAATCTTACCATCCATGAGCAGGAGTTTGTAGCGATTATAGGGCATTCCGGCTCCGGCAAGTCTACCTTGATGAATATGCTGGGCTGCCTGGATGTGCCTACCAGTGGAAGCTATTTCCTGCATGGGAAGGATGTTTCCCACATGACCGATGATGAGCAGTCGGATATCCGCAATCAGGAAATCGGATTTATTTTTCAGGGTTTTAACCTGATTCCCGGACTCACGGCACAGGAAAATGTAGAGCTTCCGCTTATCTACAGAGGAGTAGGAAAAAGAGAACGGGAAGAATTAGCAGATGTGGCATTGTGTAAGGTCGGTCTGGAAAAAAGAAAAACCCACAAGCCGGCAGAAATGTCCGGTGGACAGCAACAGAGGGTTGCCATAGCAAGAGCCATTGCCCAGGCACCGCCGATTATCCTGGCAGATGAGCCCACCGGTAATCTGGATTCGAACTCCACCAGAGAAATCATGGATATTTTAAAAGGGCTTCATGAAGAAGGCAGAACCATCATATTGATTACCCATGACAATGACATTGCCGCCCAGGCAAAGCGTGTCATTAAGATTATGGATGGAAAAATCGTAGAAGATTATGAAAATAAATAGCAAAGAACGCGCGCGCAAACTCGGCATGCATAAAAAGCGTGCGCAGAAATGAGGATTAAAATGGAACAGGAATTAAAGCTTACCCAAGAAGAAAAGAAGGAAACAAAGAAAGAGAAGAAAAACAAACAGAAAACGCCCATGGATAAGGCGAAGAAGAAAAAGGTTGTGAAGCGATGTGTTATCGGCGGCATTGCCGTTGTTGTTGTGGGATTTTTTGTCCTGAATTCCGTGGCGGCAAAAAATGCAGGCACGATTGTATATACAACCAAGGCAACCGTGGATGATGTGGAGCAGACGATTTCCACCAGCGGCACGGTAAAGAGCGAGGAGAGTAAAACTTACTTTTCACCGGTAGCAATACAGATTGGCAGCGTCAATGTAACGGCAGGCGATACCATCAAGCAAGGGGATGTGCTGTTAGCTTATGATGAGACAGCGCTGGCAGATGCCAGGCAGATTGCCGAACTGAAGTTACAGGCAAGTGAAGGCAGCTATGAAAGCTCCGTTAGTAAAGACAATAAGTACATAGCAGAGTTAGGGGAAGCCAATATCAATCTGGATGTATTAGACCAGCAGATTGAAGACAGTGAGAACTATGTCAAGGAACTGAATAAGAAAATCCAGGACAAGAAAGCGGCGTTAGCCTACGAAGGAACCCTGTTACAGATATCCCTCATTGACTGGTCCGATAAACCGGATTCGGAAGAGTATGAAAATTTGCAGAAGCTGATTCAGTTAAATACTTATGAACAGCAGAATAATAAAGACATTCTGGCGTGGCAGAAGGAAGTAAGCGATTATCAGGATAAAATTGCCGCTTATAAAGAATATCGTTCTGAGATGAAGTCCCAGAAGAACAGTTCTGAGAATGGCTCCATGGACAGTGGCAGCAGAAGTCAGCTGGAGGCTAATACTCAGATGGAGAACATCAATAATAACGATACCCTGACTTCTATCGGTGAGATTGAAAATGGGCTGACCGCAGATTTTGATGGTGTCGTAACCGAAGTAGATGCCGTAGAAGGTTCCACTCCGACCCAGGGAATGAAGTTACTGACAGTGGAAAGCACTGAGAAGGTAAAGGTGTCCATTACGGTTTCCAAATACGACCTGGAGAAGATTGCCGTGGGACAGGAAGCAGAGATTGATATTGCCGGTAAGAAGTACACCGGAAAAGTATCCAGGATTAATGGTATGGCAACCAACAATGCCAGCGGAGCAGCCGTGGTTGGTGCTGATATTGAGATAGATAACCCGGATGCGGGCATTTTCCTGGGTGTGGAAGCTAAGGTGGTAGTCCATACGGCTAAAGCAACTGGTGCAACGGTTCTTCCGGTAGAAGTAATCAACAGCGATAAGGAAGGTGATTTTGTCTTCGTGGAAGAGAATGGTGTGGTTGCCAAGAAAAGGATAGAGATGGGGATTTCCTCTGACACCTATTCAGAAATCAAAGAGGGAATTACCACAGAAGATGCAGTTATTATCACAACCGGTCAGGAACTGGAAGAGGGAATGGCAGTAACGGCAATTCCGCAGTAGAAAGGGACAGGTTGATATCATGGCACAGATTTGGGAATATATTAAGATTGCCCTGATGAATATCAAGAGCAATAAAGGACGTTCCATCCTTACCATGCTGGGTATTATCATTGGTATCGCTTCTGTTATTATGATTATTTCCATTGGTAACGGAATGCGTGGTGAGATTAACAGCGAATTGGAGAGCATCGCCGGTGGACAGATTGCATTGTATACTAATGATTCCGTAGAAGGCAATGATGTGAGCTTTACGGATGAAGATTTTGAGGCTATTGCAGACAAGGTGGAACATGTAAAGGGAGTTACTCCGCAGTATAGTATGTGGGCAGATGCCAAAGGGAGAAAAGGAAATTTTGAAACACTTGTCTATGCCGGTAATGAGGCATTGCAATACTGTGCTTCTACAGAGCCGATTGTAAAAGGAAGATATTTTTCACAGAGCGATAATCTGTCTTCTAACAAAGTATGTGTTATCACGGAAAGTGGTGCCAGAATGTTATTTGGAACCACGGATGTGGTAGGTATGAGCTTTGAAGTGACGATTTATAATGTAACCCAGGAACTGACGATTGTGGGTATCCGGCAGGACAGCGCGGCAGGGCTGATTACTGCACTGAATGGCGGAGGTTATTTGCAGATTGAAATGCCGATTTCCACGTTGGGAAGCAGTTATGATTTCTGGGTAGAGGATTTTTCCCAGTTCTATATTATAGCAGAGAAGTCTGAATATTCTGCCCAGGTGGCAGCAGATTCCATTCAGTTAATGGAAAGCAGACACAATGTTCGTGGTGAGAATAAGATTTTAATGGAAAGCTTTGCAGACAGTCAGGCACAGTTTGACAGTATTCTGGGAATTATTACGATATTTATTTCCTTCGTGGCAGCCATTTCCCTTCTGGTAGGCGGTATCGGCGTTATGAATATCATGCTGGTGTCCGTTACCGAACGAACCAGAGAAATCGGTATCCGGAAATCCTTAGGTGCCAGAACCAAATCCATTATGATTCAGTTCCTGGCAGAAGCGGGTATTATTACGCTGATTGGTGGTATCGTGGGAATTATATTGGGAAGTCTTGGGGCCGTGGCAGTCTGTGGTGCACTGGGATTTACCGCACAGGTAAAAGTCTCCACCGTATTCATGGCAGCCCTGTTTTCCTCCGCCGTGGGAATTTTCTTCGGTATGTATCCGGCAAAGAAGGCAGCAAAGCTCAGCCCGATAGAAGCACTGCGGCATGAGTAAGGGTTGCACTTTCCGTATTTTTCAGTATAATAGAGTAAGTAGAGAAAGCACCTGCAATGTAGGTGCTTTTCATGAATTACAAAAAGCAGGAAACCGGAAGGTACAAAGAAGATGGAAGTAGAATTTGACGTAAAAATAACAGCTAATATTTTATATGATTATATGCTGCATCATGCCTATACCCACATCCAGGGACTGTTAGGTTCCATGGTGGGAGTGCTGATGATAGTATTATTTTATTCCAACAGACAGCCGATTTGTCTGATTGTAGGAGTTGTCATCCTGTTATATCTGCCGTGGGCTTTTTTCTTAAAGTCAAGGCAGCAGATGCAGCGGACACCGGCATTTAAGAAGCCGTTACACTATAAGCTGACCGAGGAAGGGATTGAAGTGTCCCAGGATGAGGAAGTCCAGCAGATGGCATGGGAAAATATGTATCGGGCAATTTCTACCCTCAACAGCGTAGTCGTTTACACCACGCCGGTCAATGCCTGCATTTTCCCCAAGAAGGATTTGGGAGAACAGAAATATAAGGTCATTGAGATGATTTCTACACACATGCCGCCGAATAAGGTGAGAATCAGAGGGTAAGACAGGATGGAAGTGATAGAAACTTTTAACGCAGAGGAAACCTTTGCCTTTGGAAAAAAAATTGGTCTGGCTGCCAGACCGGGAGAAGTCTATACCCTGATTGGTGATTTGGGAGTAGGAAAGACCGTTTTTACCCAGGGCGTGGCAGAAGGACTGGGCATCGAAGAGCCGATTAACAGCCCAACCTTTACGATTGTACAGATATACGAAGAGGGAAGGATGCCCTTTTACCATTTTGATGTGTATCGTATCGGTGACGTGGAAGAGATGGATGAAATCGGTTACGAAGACTGCTTTTATGGAGAAGGAGTCTGCCTGATTGAGTGGGCAAATCTGATAGAAGAGATTTTACCGGAGCATTATACGCAGATTACCATTGAGAAAGTATTAGAGAAGGGATTTGACTATCGGAGAATCCTTGTAGAAAGGATATAGCATGAAAATACTGGCACTGGACAGTTCCGGACTGGTGGCTTCCGTGGCCCTGGTGGAGAACGATACTTTAATTGCAGAATATACCATACAATATAAGAAAACCCATTCCCAGACATTGCTGCCTATGTTAGACGAAATCAGAAACATGGTAGAACTGGATATGGATTCTGTGGATGCCATTGCTGTGGCAGCAGGTCCCGGCTCTTTTACCGGACTGCGTATCGGTTCCGCTACTGCGAAGGGACTGGCACTGGCATTGGAGAAACCGATTATCCCAATCCCTACCGTAGATGGACTGGCCTATCAGATGTATGGGACAGACAGCCTGGTGTGCCCTATAATGGATGCCAGAAGAAACCAGGTTTATACTGGTATCTATGAATTTGTGGCAGACAAAGAGGCCTATAAGCTGCATACCTTAAAAGAACAGTGTGCGGCAGCCTTTGATGAGATTGCAGAGGTATTAAATGAACTTGGCAGGAAAGTTGTATTTCTGGGGGATGGGGTACCCGTTTTTTCGGAGCGCATGAAAGAGGTTATGAAAGTACCTTATCTTCTTGCCCCGGCACACCGCAGCCGTCAGTCAGCCGCAGCGGTTGCTGCTCTGGCACAGGAATATTATGTCCTGGGTAACTATGTAAGTGGCGCAGAACATGTACCAGAATATTTGAGACTGTCCCAGGCAGAACGGGAGAGAATGGAAGGATGATTCGTTACAGACAGATGACGCCGGAGGATGTACCGGTTATCAGTAAACTGGAAGAAGAGGCCTTTTCCATGCCCTGGTCACCAGAAGATTTCCGGCAGATGATTGAAAAGGAAGACGCCAGATACTATGTGGCAGAGGAAGACGGAGAGCTGTTAGGCGGCTGTGGCGTTCTGTTGATTGTGGGGGAAGGTAATATTACCAATGTGGTGATTAAACCGGAAGCCAGAAACAGAGGTATTGGAACCGGGTTGCTGCAATATCTTATAGAAGAAGGATATCGGGAGGGACTGAATGCTTTTACACTGGAAGTAAGAGTCAGTAACCAGGCGGCAATCCATGTCTATGAGAAAGTGGGATTTGTCTCGGAAGGGGTGCGCCCACACTTCTACGAAAAACCAACGGAAGATGCCCTTATTATGTGGAAGAGATAGGAAACGCATGGAATAATTACCACTGTTGCCGCACGTTATGGCTGTTATAATGAAAACGGTGAAGAAACAGGAGGATGCCATGCGAGTATATACAGATTGTCAGAAAACAGAATTAGCAAAGGTGGTATGTAATTGCTGCCATAGGGAGTTATCGTTACAGAATGGAATTCTACAGGAAGAGTGTATTCATGTGGAGCATGCGTTTGGTTTTTTTGGAAAAAAGGATGGAGAAAACCAGGCATTTGATTTGTGTGAAGCCTGTTATGAAAAATGGATTGCACAGTTCCCCATTCCGGTAGAAACGTGGGAACGAAAGGAACTTCTCTAGCCGGCGACACCACGAAATGGAGAAGCTATGTTAGATATTTGCTTACTTGGCACAGGAGGGATGATGCCGCTGCCCCGCAGATGGCTTACTTCACTGATGGCGAGATACAATGGAACAAGTATATTGATTGACTGCGGAGAAGGTACGCAGATTGCCATGAAGGAAAAGGGCTGGAGCCCCAAACCCATTGATGTTATCTGCTTTACCCATTTTCATGCAGACCATATCAGCGGACTGCCGGGCATGCTCCTTACCATGGGGAATGCAGAAAGGACAGAGCCGCTTCTTTTGGTTGGACCAAAAGGATTGACGAAGGTAGTCAGTGCCCTTCGTATGATAGCACCGGAGTTACCCTTTGAAATCCGGTGCATGGAGCTGACGAACCCGGAGGAAACCATTCCCTTTGACGGATTCCGGATTGAAGCCTATAAGGTAAACCACAGCGTTGTCTGCTATGGTTACAATATTGTGGTGGAACGGATTGGTAAATTCGATGTGGAGCGGGCAATGGCATTAAACATTCCCAGAAATTACTGGAACCGTTTGCAAAAGGGAGAAACCATTACCGCAGAGGAAGGAACTTTTACCCCGGATATGGTATTGGGGGCTGCCCGAAAAGGACTGAAGGTAACTTACTGTACCGATACCAGACCGACAGAAAGCATCGTAAACAATGCCCAAGGGGCTGATTTGTTTATCTGTGAGGGAATGTACGGAGAGCCGGAAAAGAAACAGAAGGCGATAGAAAATAAGCACATGACCTTCTATGAAGCAGCAGAGCTTGCCAGGAAAGCCCAGGTAAAAGAAATGTGGCTGACCCATTACAGCCCATCCCTTATCAGACCGGAGGAATATATGGGAGAAGTACGCAGGATATTTCCCAATGCCATTGCAGCCAAAGATGGCAGGAGCGTAGACCTTCTGTTTGAGGAAGCATAAGGAGGAAAGATTGAAAAATAAAATTTTTCAATCGCGAGATTTGTGTCTGCGCGCACTTGACACAAACTCGTTATGCGCAAAAAGCGTGCGCAGAAATGAGGCAAAAAATGAAAGGTTCAAAGATAGTCAAGATACTGATAATCGGAGTTCTTGTTGTTGCGGTTGTTCTTGGATTCTATTATTATCTGAACCATAAGGAAAAAGAAGTCCAGGAGGAGTCTGCTAAGATAACGGCAGTCCAGAATGTCCTGCTAAAGGATTTGGAACGCAGTTATCCCCCTACACCGAAAGAGGTTGTGAAATACTACAGTGAAATTACCAAGTGCTTCTATAATGAAGAGTATTCAGAGGAGGAGCTGCTTGACCTTGCGCAGAAAATCCAGGAATTATATGATGCAGAGCTGATAGCCAATAAAACACAGGAAGAATATCTCACAGACCTGAAAAGTGAAATTGCACAGATGAAAGAGAAAAAGTGCATCATAAGCAGTTATGAAATCTCTGCCAGTACGGATGTGGAGTTCTTTACCCAGAATGGCTATTCCTGTGCGCGCTTATATTGTACCTATTATTTGAAACAGGATGCCAAAACTACCTCTACCATGGAGTGCTTTGTCTTACGGCAGGATGAAGAGAAACACTGGAAGATTTTAGGGTGGGATTTGGCAGAATAAAAAGAAAGAGGCATGAAAATGAAGGAAGATACATTAATTCTGGCAATTGAAAGCTCCTGCGATGAAACCGCGGCAGCCGTTGTCAGGAATGGCAGGGAGGTTCTCTCCAATATCATATCTTCACAGATAGCATTGCATACATTATATGGAGGCGTGGTTCCGGAAATCGCCTCACGTAAGCATATTGAGAAAATTAATCAGGTAATCGAAGAAGCGTTACAGCAGGCTGGTGTAACCCTGAAAGATATCGATGCCATTGCGGTGACGTATGGACCGGGGCTTGTAGGAGCTCTGTTAGTCGGTGTGTCTGCAGCCAAGGCAATCAGCTTTGCGACCGGAATCCCACTGGTAGGTGTGCACCATATTGAAGGACATATCAGTGCCAATTATATTGAAAACAAAGCACTGGAGCCTCCTTTTGTATGCCTTGTGGTATCCGGAGGACATTCCCACCTGGTCAAGGTAAAAGACTATGGTAAATATGAAATCCTGGGAAGAACCAGGGATGATGCGGCAGGGGAAGCCTTTGATAAAGTGGCAAGAGCCATCGGGCTTGGTTATCCGGGTGGACCCAAAATTGACAAAGTATCGAAGGAAGGCAATCCGGATGCGATTCAGTTTCCAAGAGCCAAAGTGGCAGATTCTGTCTATGACTTCAGCTTCAGCGGCTTAAAGTCTGCGGTGTTGAACTACCTGAATTCCTGTGAAATGAAAGGAATAGAAATCTGCCAGGCAGACGTGGCAGCTTCTTTCCAGAAGGCAGTAGTCGACGTATTGGTGGAGCATTCCATGCAGGCAGTCCGGGAATGCGGTATGAAGAAATTTGCTATTGCCGGTGGCGTGGCATCCAATTCCAGCTTAAGAAGTGCACTGGAGAAAGCCTGTACAGAGCGCGGAATTGAATTCTACCACCCTTCCCCTATACTGTGTACCGATAATGCTGCCATGATAGGGGCAGCAGGTTACTATGAATATAGAAAAGGGGTACGGAGCGGCTATGACTTAAATGCGGTGCCAAACCTGAAACTGGGAGAACGCTAAGAAGAGGATGATTAAGGGAAAATGATGGACGCAAAAGAAAAATGCACCCTGATTGTTCTGGCTGCCGGCAGCGGAAGCAGAATGAAAAGTAAAGTGGCAAAACAATATATGCTCCTGGCAGGCAGACCGGTATTATGGTATTCCCTGAAAGCAGCAGAGGATTCTGCTATTATAGATAATTGTATTCTGGTAGCCGGAGCAGAAGACCTTTCCTATGTGAAAGAAGAAATGGTAGAGCGATATGGTTTTCACAAGGTAAGCAGTATTGTGGCTGGGGGAGCAGAACGTTATGACTCTGTATACCATGCCCTGCTGGAATTGCAGAAGCAAAGCGGAGAGGCAGGCTGTGAGGGCGGGTATGTTTTTATCCATGATGGAGCCAGACCGCTTCTGACAGAAGAAATCATAAAACGGTGCTATGAAACCGTACAGACTGACAGGGCGTGTGTGACAGGTATGCCCGTAAAAGATACTATTAAGATAGTGGATGAAGCAGGCTATGCAGTGCAGACCCCGGACCGGAGAAGCCTGTGGCAGGTACAGACCCCGCAGGTTTTTGAAACCGGATTGATTACCGAAGCTTATGAAAAGATGTACAGGCAGAAAGAAAAACTGACAAAGCAAGGAATCCATATAACCGATGATGCCATGTTAGTAGAAACTTTCATGGATGTTTCTGTAAAACTGGTAGAGGGCTCTTATCAGAACATTAAAATCACCACACCGGAAGATATTGACGTGGCAGAAACCTTTCTAAGAACGGAAAAAGATTAGAAAACAACAAGCGGGTGGAGCGCGCCATGAGCATGTGGATAACCGCACAGATGGCGCATTTTGATGTGGATAAAAACTTTTTGAAAAAATTTGAAAAAAGATGTTGACACCTAACCTCTTTTTTGCTAAGATAAGTCTTGCGCTGACCGAGAGAGGTAAGCGAGCGAAACCTGGAGAGGTATCGAAGTGGTCATAACGAGGCGGTCTTGAAAACCGTTTGTCCGCA
>ERZ1026850.612-NODE-612-length-21611-cov-5.480238_pt1 | contig 21611 bp, 18 predicted proteins | sample MGYA00380155_ERZ1026850 | MGnify/ENA primary metagenome ERZ1026850 (study PRJEB33269, sample SAMEA4719791) | human gut metagenome | biome: human-associated habitat; feature: organic feature; material: feces | place: Cameroon | collected 2013-10 ... | reverse complement strand
AATCATATATGCTTTAAAGTAAGTAAAAGAAAAGGAAGCAAACTATAAAAATAGGAGAGTTTGCTTCCTTTTTGGTATTGTTTATAAGAAATAGAAATGAATCAGGTTATCAAGATAATCCAAATCAAGTGGATGGTCTTTGGTTTCACAGGTTATGATGAGCTGCTGCGTGGGAATGATACCGTTTTTTATAAAACGCTGCAGTTTATTGGCATTATCTTTCAGATAAGATTCTTTAGCCAACAATCCCAAATGTTCCCAGTAGTAAATGAGACCTGTTTTGGGATGCATGATAGTGAAATCGGGATAGTGGGAGATGCCGTCCAAGGTTAAAAGACATTCGTACCGAAAGGGAATTTGATATTGGACTAAAAGGGAGACAATAAGGGATTCCGATTTGGAACGTACATAGATACCTGCTGTGGTTTTGTAAATAAGATTCTCGGGAAAATAGGGATTACTGTCAAAAGGGGCTTGCATCCATTCCTTTGCTTCCTTTGAAACGGACAAAAGTTGTGGAGATAGAAGAGAATGAAGGGGAGAGTCAGGCAGTAACATTTTAGCAGCTGAGGAATGCGGCGTTTGCATAAAATGGATATAAGGCCGCAAGGCTTTTTCTTCTGCTAAAAGCTCTTTTTGCAAAGCAGTTAAATATTTCTTTAATGCTAACTGTTGAATCAGAAATTCATTTTTGGATGAAAGATAGGTTCTTTTGTGATTTTGCGAAAGATAGTACTTGGATTGTCCATTTACAGACCAGCAGTTCAGTTGACCAGGCGGCAAATGGGATAACTGTTTCTCGATTTCGGTTAATTTTGCCGATATAAATTCATAATGGTTTTTGAGTTTTTGAAATATCATAGAATTTCCTCCTGAAAATAAATGATAAAATAGATGTGAATGTAATAAGATATGACTTATTTATTATACTTGGAAATAGTGAAATCCGCAATCAAAATAAAAGAAAAATTTATTGGGGATTGTATACATTTCCGGAGGGATTGCGGTTTTATTCCTGCTGTTGTATGATAAATGCGAGGAGTTTGGAAAATGGACGAAAGAATAAAAATTGATGACAGATTAGCTTCTTTTTATGATAAATTGTATGCGGACGATTCCACGGTGGAAGCATGTAAGGACAGGGTGGCAGAAGCCCTTGCGGAGCTGGCGGACTGCCTGCGGCTCGGAAGAATGGAGCTGACGCTGGATTCACCGGTGTCTGCATTAAGACCTTCGGGCGCATATCAAACGAGCGTTCTTTATGACAGAAAAGACGGCGCCGTTTGCGAAGAATGCTTCTTACGGGTGTACCCGGTTTCAGACGGCGGACAGGTGCAGTGCAGGTGGTATCCGTACGGCGAGGAGCCTTTTTCGGAAGAGGAACAGAAAGTACTGCATATGATTTCCAAGGAAATATTCCAGCAGTTCAGCCGTGTTACCATGCAGAATTTACTGGCACATGTGATGCAGACGGACATGGCGACCGGTGTAGCCAACCAGGCGGCGTTTATTGGGCATGCGGCAAAATTGTTTGCGCAGAGAAAACTGGATGGCTATGCCATTCTTTTCTTCAATATCCATAATTTTAAATATGTAAATAAGGTATTTCCCTATGACGAAGGCGATAAGGTGTTGAAAAAATATGCCTGTGAGGTAAACGGCTATTGCCGGGAAGAGGAAATGCTTGCCCGCCTTGGAGGCGATAATTTTGTGATGCTGGTAAAAAAGGAACGTTTACCGGAAATGCTTGAAAAGCTGCAGAATGTAAGGCTGTTCCATGAAACACCCCGCAAATCCAAGAATTTTGTGTTCGGAGCGACCATCGGTTACAGTGAATTAAACGGCATTGCCAGACCGCAGGATGTGATGGCAAGAGCCAGCATTGCTTATCAGGCAGCCAGGTTAAAGGGTACGGGTATTGCCGTGAAATTTTCCGACGACATCCAGAAGACCATGATGCAGAACCAGAGCATTATCGCAAACTTCATGGCGGCGCTGGAAGAAAGAGAATTTCAGGTGTATTATCAGCCTAAGGTCAACATTAAGGATCAGACAATCTGCGGCGCGGAGGCCTTGGTCAGATGGCAGAGGGACGGAAAACTGATATCCCCCATGCAGTTTATTCCCCAGCTGGAACGGGAAGGCAGTATTATCAAACTGGATTATTACATGCTGGAAGAGGTCTGCCATTTCTTAAGAAAATGGATGGACGAAGGACATGCGCCCATCTGTATTTCCGTCAACTTTTCCAGAAAGCATCTGGATGAGGACGACATGGTGGAGCATATCGTTTCGATTTTGGACGAGCATGGCATTGCCCATCAGTACATAGAAATTGAATTGACGGAGAGTGAGGATTTCCAGAATTACGAAATTATGACGAACATCGTCAACGAGCTTTCCGAAGCGGGAATCGGTACTTCCATGGACGACTTCGGAACCGGATTTTCTTCCCTGAACATGATAAAGAAGCTGGATTTGAAGGTGATTAAAATTGACAGATCCTTTATTCCGCTGGAAACGGATTATTCCGGCAAAGACAAGGACATGATTATGTTCTGCAACATTGTGACCCTTTTGCGTGAGCTGGGAAAAAAGACCATTGCAGAGGGTGTGGAAACACTGCAGCAGCTTCGGTATCTGGAAAACGTAGGGTGTGATATCGTACAGGGATATGTATTTGACAAGCCGCTCTGCGAAGCGGATTTCCGGAAGAGACTGGAAAACGGCTACGGGAGCTGCTGAAAACAGAAAGACAACAATATAAAAACAGGGACTGTCTTTAGCGGTCCCTGTTCTTAAAAGAGGAATGAAGAAAATTAAAACAAAATCTATATAAAACGCAATTTATAAAAGCTCAGAGGGCTTTGTGATTGCGTGTTCGGACCAGGAATCGGTTTCGGCTGCGCCGGAAGGACCTGCGGAAGCTTCGTAGGACTCGACGGTAATGGTGTAGCTGCCGGTTCCTTTTTTGTAAACGGTTCCGTCTGTGCCGACGATGGAAACGGTTTTGCCTTTTTCGTCTACGATGGTTCCCGCATTGTAAAGGGAAGTAACGGTGCTGTCTCCGGTTACCGTCCAGGTGGAATCCGCGCTTATGTATACGTTGCAGTAGCCCGTACCTCCGTCACCGGCATAGGTTTCGTCCTGTACAAAGGAGCCCTTCAGGGTGCTGCCGTTTGTCATGTAGAAATCTAATTCGCTGATGCTGTCCCAGACAACTTTTCCCTGCATATCCTGACTGTCGGCAGTGAAACGGCATTGGGCGCCGTTGGAACCGGAAGTTCCCCAGCCGCGTTCGTTGTTGTTGCCGGTGCACATCAGGAAAAATTCACTGTCGGAAGGATAGGTGATATCCACATTGGAAAGTAAAATATCGGATTCCGTGTTGGTGGTGTAAATAAGTCCGCCGTTTTTCGCGGTAATGGAACCGCCGACTACCTGCAGTGAGCTGGAGCCGATTTCGGAGTCGCCGGACATGCTCTGGTAAACAATCATGTTCCAGGTGGTATCGTTCTGGCTTAAATCCTTCATATTGCCGGTGATATTGCAGTCAAACAGGCTTAAGGAGTTAAGACCTTCAATACAGACGGCCTCGGAACCGTTGGCGGTAAGGGTGGCATTGTGAACGGCAATATCGGCAGTACAGTAAACGGCAGGAGAGCCTTCACCGTTGCTTACATAAGTGCCGCCGTCCACTACCATGGTGCCGCCGCCACGGTCGCTTCGGATGGCTGCGGAAGACTTACCGCTTGTTTCCACATCCAGATCCCAGGCATATAAGGTACCGCCGCCGGCTGCATGGATACCGCCGGAGGTATTCTGCAGGGTTTTAATGGCGGAGTCCGCTATGTAAACCACACTGTTTCCATAGGAGAAAACCCCGGCACCGCCGGAAGCGTCGGTGGAAATGTCCGCATTCTTAATGTATGCCGTGCCTTCGGTGGCAAGTACGGCAGCACCTACGCCGTAAAAGCTGGAATTGTCACCACCGGTACTGTCGGAGGAGGTACGGGAAACGGTGCTGTCTGTAAGGACTGCCGTTGCCTGACCGGAAATGCGGACCGCATTTTCATCGGTTCCGGTGGAAGTATAGGTTTTGCCTGATTCGGAGGTATCTTTCGAAATATCTTTTACAGCATCATAATTGTCAATTCCATCAAAATTGCCGCCGCTGGGACCACCTGCACCGGGGCCTCCTTCTCCGGGACCTTTTCCGTCAGCGGGAGGCTCACCGTCCGGCTTTTCGGGAGCGTCCCCGGGTTCCCCATCCGGCTTTTCGGGTGCAGTCTGCTCGGTTGTTGTGGTAGTATCTGTATCATCCGTACTGGTTTTGCCGCAGCCGCTTAAAGAAGAAGCAGCCAGTATAAGAGAAAGGGTCATGGCAAAAAGCTTGTAATTTTTGTTCTTCATAACGATTGCCTCCTTCAGGATAGATTTGTTGTGTTCTGTTATTTTCTATTTTACAAATCTTTGTGATGAAAAAATGGAGAAAATGTGTGCAAAATGTGAAATCAGTGGAAAAATTATCGTTTTCGTGGTAAGGTAAAAATCAGTAGAAAATATGGAAACTTTAAAAAAGTAAAAACAGAAAAGAACCTGAGCAGAAAAGTATCTGTTTTGAAACTATGAAATCATGGAAAGATTAAAATGAAGAACGAGAAAAAGAAATTACTTATTTATATAGCGGGCGGCTGCGGAGCGCTGGCGCTGGGACTGGGAATTGTGGCGTACCGGCATCCGCATGTGGCAGCAGCCAACGGCGCAGCGGTATCGGCAGCCGGAAAGGACATGGAGCCGGTAGCAGACAGCACGGCAACGGAGACAACAGTCTCCGGCAACGACACCGCCACAGTCTCCGGCAACGACACCGCCACAGTCTCCGGCAACGATGCAGCCACAGTCTCCGGCAATGACGCAGCCACGGCTTCCGGCAACATGGCAGCAGCGGCGACATTTTCCACCCGGGCTCTGGAGGAGGGCATGACGCTTAATGACCTCCCGGCGCTGACCATTGCGTCCGGCGTTTCCTTTGCCGAGGTGCAGGACCCGGAAGCCATCAGCTTTGCCGTAGCGCCCGATGAAGAAGAGTCGGAATACGCAAACCTGGCGATTGCCCAGGTTACCGATTATGTGAATGTGCGCAGCCTGCCCAGCACGGACGGCGAGATTGTGGGAAAGATTTATAACGGTTCCGTGGCGCAGGTGCTGGCAACGGCGGGGGACAATGACGACTGGTTCCAGATTATTTCCGGCGATGTGGAAGGCTTTATCAAAGCGGAATATTTCTTATACGGCGAAGAAGCGGAAGCGGTGATTGACCAGTATGTAACGCATTATGCAACGGTATTGGCGGACCGTCTGAATGTAAGAGAAGAGCAGTCCGCGGACAGCAGGCGGATTGGCTACATAGACAACGGCGAGAATGTCAAGGTGGTGGAAGATTGCGGAGACTGGCTGAAGGTGCAGTACACGGACAGCAAACAGGGTTATGTTTCGGCGGAATACGTTTCCGTGCATGAAGAATTTGTGTATGCAAAATCCATAGAGGAGGAACGCCGGGAAGAAGCGGAACGGCAGGCACTGGCGGCGAGAGCAAAGGAAGCGGAGCAGAGCACCCCGGAGGTGATTGGCACGATTACCTTTCCGACCAACCAGTACACCTCCAATGAGGAGCTGCGTACCGCTATTGTGGACTACGCGATGCAATATCTGGGCAACAAATATGTGCACGGCGGCAGAAGCCTGGCAAGCGGAACGGACTGTTCCGGTTTTACCTGCTATATCTATAAAGACTTCGGCTATTCCTTAAGCCGTACTCCCGGTGGGCAGTATTCCACTAATGGCAGAAGTGTCAGCTACGACGAAATCCAGCCGGGCGATATTATCTGCTACGGCAAAAGCAAATGTACGCATGTGGGACTTTATATCGGTGACGGACAGATTATCCATTCCGCCAATTCCAGAAAAGGAGTCATTATCAGCGCAGCGGACTACGACAACATATTGGCAATTAAAAATGTAATCGATTAAAAAAGAGCCTTTGGAAATTTTCCAAGGGCTCTTTTATCATTAGCATCCGAAACAGTTACGGATAAGGTTAAGCAGATTGCAGTTATTGAAAAACTTAAAACACATACTATTTACCTCCTTTTCAGATTTTGTGCCCGGCGTTTCTGCGTTGCAGAAGATGGTATCTATGGATTATTTTGTCCGGCGTCTGATGTATTGCCTTGTAGTACGCCTTGCCGGAACACAAATGAATTGTAACAATTTTGTAACAATTACGCAATGGGAGATGAATGGTAAAACTGGGAGTCACTTCCAATCAAAGGAGAGCCTGCATTCTGCAAAACAGGCAGGACGATTGCCCTGCCTGTAATTTTTCTTATTCCAAATCAAATGCACCGGTATATAACTGGTAATAGGTGCCCTTTTCGGCAATCAGCTTTTCGTGGTTGCCGCGTTCGATGATGCGTCCGTGGTCAAGTACCATAATCACATCGGAGTTCTGGACGGTGGAAAGTCTGTGGGCAATGACAAATACCGTACGTCCCTGCATCAGCTTATCCATACCGCTCTGTACAAGAGCTTCCGTTCGGGTATCGATGGAAGAGGTTGCTTCGTCCAGAATCATGACCGGCGGATTGGAAACAGCCGCTCTGGCAATGGAAATAAGCTGGCGCTGTCCCTGGGAAAGACCGCTGCCGTCGCCCTTTAAGACGGTGTTGTAGCCGTCCGGCAGCATGCGGATAAAGCTGTCGGCATTGGCAAGCTTTGCGGCGGCAATGCATTCTTCATCCGTGGCATTGGGATTGGAGTATCGTAAGTTTTCCATAATCGTGCCGGTAAAAAGGTTGACGTCCTGCAGTACCATGCCGAGGGAACGGCGCAGGTCCGCTTTTTTGATTTTGTTGATATTGATGCCGTCGTAACGGATTTTACCGTCGGCAATGTCATAAAAACGGTTAATCAGGTTGGTAATAGTGGTCTTGCCCGCACCGGTGGAGCCGACAAAGGCGACCTTTTCACCGGGGTTCGCATACAGGGTAATGTCATGCAAAATTTCCTTGTCGGGGTTGTAACCGAAGTCCACATGGTCCAGTACGATTTCACCCCGCAGACGGGTGTAGGTAACGGTGCCGTCGTGGTGGGGATGCTTCCAAGCCCAGACACCGGTGTGACGGTCGGTTTCGGTAAGGGAACCATCTTCGCCTTCCACAGCATTTACCAGGGTAACATAACCTTCATCGGTTTCGGGCGCCTCGTCCATGAAAGCGAAAATACGGGAAGCACCGGCAAGAGCCGTGACAATGGAGTTATACTGGTTGGAAATCTGGGAAATCGGCTGGGTAAAGTTTCTCGACAGTGTCAGGAACGAAGCAATCATACCGACGGTCATGGTGTGGAAGCCGGTCAGCCCTAAATTGGGAACCTTGGCAATGGCAAGGTAAGCGCCCAAAACGGCAACGATAACATACTGGATGTAACCGAGAGCGTTCATAAGAGGCATCATGGCGCCGCCGTGACCGTTTGCCTTGGCGGAATTTTCTTCCCACAGTTTATTGCGGCGAACCATTTCCTCTCGGGCTTTTCCTTCGTGACAGAAAACCTTGATAACCTTCTGACCGTTAATCATTTCTTCGATGTAGCCGTCCAGATCAGCCAGGGTTTTCTGCTGTGCCATAAAGTAGCGGCCGCTTTTCTTCATAATAATGCCGGCAAACTGCATAACGAGGAAAAGTACCACAAGCACCACGATTGTCAGCCAGATGCTGATGTTCAGCATGCAGACGAACACAGCGGTAATGGTAAAGGCGGAAGAAATGAGCTGCGCCATGGACTGGGCAATCATCTGCCGTAAGGCATCCGTATCGTTGGTGTAAAGACTCATGATGTCACCGTGGGTGTGGGAGTCAAAATAACGGATGGGCAGCTTCTGCATTTTATCAAACATCTCATCACGGATGGTTTTTAATGTGCCCTGGGCTGCGGTTACCATCTGTCTGTTATAAAGATAAGTGGATAATGCACCCACCAGGTAAATCACTGCCATGACAGCCAGTGCCTTGATAAGTCCGGAATAATCGGGAGCTCCGGCGGAAGCTAACAGCGGCGTGATGTAATCGTCAATCAGGGACTGCAGAAACATGGAGGAGGCAGCGCCCGCCAATGCGGAAAGAAGAATGCAGACGGTAACTAAAATCAGGGTGCCCTTGTATGCCTTCAGGTAGGAAAGCAGTCTTTTTAAGGTTTTCATATCTAACTTCTGCCGGGGGCGTTTTCCGAAATCGGGTTCTTTGCCGGGCATGGTTTTTGTTTCGTTTTTTTCGTTAGGCATTTTCACTATCTCCTTTCTGCTGGGATGCAAATACTTCGCGGTAAATGTCGCAGGTCTTTAACAGTTCGTCATGGGTGCCGACGGCGCCTACTTTTCCGTCATCCAGGACAATAATTTTATCCGCATTCTGTACGGAACTGATTCGCTGTGCAATAATAATCTTCGTGGTTTCCGGCAGATATTCCTTGAGTGCCTTCTGGATCAGGGCATCGGTGCGGGTATCCACGGCGCTGGTGGAGTCGTCCAAAATCAGCACCCTGGGTTTCTTAAGCAGTGCCCGGGCAATACAGAGACGCTGCTTCTGACCGCCGGAAACATTGGTGCCGCCCTGTTCAATATAGGTTTCGTAACCCTTCGGCATGGCATTGATAAATTCATCCGCACAGGCAAGACGGCAGGCTTCTTTTATTTCCTCGTCGGTGGCTTTTTCATCGCCCCAGCGCAGGTTTTCCGCAATGGTGCCGGAAAACAGTTCGTTTTTCTGAAGTACCATGGCAACGGCGTTGCGCAGGGTATCCAGGTCGTATTTCCGCACGTCCACACCGCCCAGCGTCAGGCTGCCGGAGGTAACGTCGTAGAGTCTCGGAATGAGCTGTACCAGGGAAGACTTGGAGGAACCGGTACCGCCGATGATACCCAGGGTTTCTCCGGAAGCAATGTGCAGGTTGATGTTGCTTAACACCTTTTTATCGGCTTTGGAGGCGTAAACAAATTCTACATTGTTGTAGTTGATTTCGCCGTCAGCCACATGCATAACCGGATTTTCCGGATTGGCAATATCTGTTTTTTCCTGCAGGATTTCCGCGATTCGTCCGGCGGAGGAGCTGGCAATGGTAATCATGGCAAATACCATGGAAAGCATCATCAGACTGGACAAAATCTGAATGGAATAGGTGATGAGCGCGGTCAGATCGCCGGTGGTCAAGCCCAGAGCAGCGTTGTTTCCGCTGGCAACAATGGCCTTTGCCCCAATCCAGGAGGTTAAAATCATGCAGGTATACATGCAGATCTGCATCAGGGGAGAGTTTAAGGCAAGCATCTGCTCCGCCTTGGCAAAGCCCTTGTAAATATCCTGGGAAATTTTTTTGAATTTACTGATTTCAAGGTCTTCCCGGTTGCAGGATTTTACCACGCGGATGCCGCGGAGGTCTTCCTGCACCACGTTGTTTAAGTCGTCGTAGGTATGGAAAACTTTTTCAAAAACAGGATGCACCTTGCGGACAATCAGGGCAAGCAGAACGCCCAGTACCGGTACTATCGCCAGGAAAATAAGAGAAATCTGACGGTTGATGCGGAAGGAAACAATCATGGAAACAATGAGCATAACGGGTCCGCGTACCGCTAACTTGATTAACATCTGGTAAGCATTCTGTACGTTGGTCACGTCCGTGGTCAAACGGGTAACGATGGATGCCGTGGAAAAACGGTCGATGTTGGAAAAGGCAAAGGTCTGCATGTTGTCGTACATATCCTGACGTAGGTTTGCGGAAAATCCGGTGGACGCTTTTGCTGCGGTGTAGGCGGAAAGCATACCGGTGGCAAGCTGCAGCAGGGCAAAAACAAGCAGCAGAATGCCGAATTTCCAGACCATGGCCATATTGCTTTTTTCAATACCGCTGTCGATTAAATTAGACATACACAGAGGAATTACAATTTCAAAAATAACCTCTATGCCGGAAAAAAAGATGGCTGCCAAAGAGCTTTTTTTGTATTCTCTTAAGCTTCCTGCTAATGTTTTTAACATGGGGTATCCTCCTCTTCGGTATTTAAGTTTTCATAAATGGTTTGTAATAAAAAAGTAAGCTCTTTCACCTGTTCTGGGGATAAGGAAGCAAACAGTTTTTCATCCTGCCTGCGGATGATTTCCTTCATTTCCTTGTCAACCCGAACGGCTTTTTCCGTAAGCACCACCACCTTGTTGCGCTTGTCCGCGGAGTCCGGATGAAAGGTAATAAATCCGTTCTGCTCTAAACGGGACACGATGCCAACAACCGTGGGATGGGCTACGGAAAGAAATTCTTCGATTTCCTTCTGGGTGGCTTCTCCGTCGTGGTCGGATAAAAAGCAGAGGACCCGGGACTGCGTCATGGTAAGGCCGTGCGCCTTTAAATCCGCATCGGCTTTGGTGCGGAGCTTATCGGTAATCAGCTTAAAATAAACGCCGGTTTCCAGTTGCTGCATGGGAAACTCCTTTCTTTGCATTAATAATTAAAAAAATCTGTAGCACACTACACAAATATATGTAGCACGCTACAGATTATAGTAAAAGGAATTTAAATTGTCAACGAGTTTACAAAATTTTTAGATTTGTTTATTTTGACAGCACGAAGTCACCGAAGATTTCCGTGCTCCATTCTTTCAGCTTGTCCGCTTTTAAGCTGACGCCGCCGTATCCGCGGATACCGTGTGCGTCGGCAAGCTCCTGCGTATAGTCCTCTAAAAGGTAAATGTGGTCGAAGCGGACGGGACCGCTCTTGTACTGGCATACCAGAGGAATGACGCCGGACTTTTCCTCATCGATGGTAACACCGCCTGCGGTTGCTTCAAAGGTCACCCATGCCATACCTTCCAGCATACTGATGGCATCTCTTTGGGTGGAAACATAGTTGCCAAGGGAGTAGTAGCAGAGAGCTTTGTTGCCGTTATCCGCCTCCACCCATTCAATGGGCTCCACCACATGGGGATGGGTTCCGATGATGATATCCGCGCCCGCCTCCGCCATCTGCCGGGCAAATTCCTTCTGATAAGTGGAGGGTGTGGTGACATATTCCGTACCCCAGTGAGGGAACACAAGAACCACATCGGCAAGTGCGTCCGCTTTTTCAATATCGGCAATTACCTGCGGATTTAAGGTGGTAAAATCAATGACATTGGTACGCTCATCGTAGGCGCAGAGCATATTCAGGTGTCCTTCTATGGAAGAAGGCAAAATCTCCGCATTGGGTCCGTAGGTATAGTTGAGGATGGCAAAGGTAACGCCGTCAATGGTAAGAAGCGGAATTTCTTCGGCTTCGGACGGGTCATCAAAAATGCCCACCATCAGCACTTCCGGGTGCGTTTTCCAGAAAGCAATGCAGGAGAGCAGACCGGCAATGCCCTGGTCGGCGGAATGGTTGGAGGCATGCAGCACCACGTTAAAGCCCGCAGCGGCAATGGCATCGCCCACCTCTGTGGGAGAGTTGAACCGGGGATAGCCGGAAAAGCCCCGCTCATTGCCGCCTAAAATGGTTTCCTGATTGATGACTTTGATATCCGCAGCAGCCAGAAAATCCGCAATGTCCGTGTACAGCAGGGAATAATCGTAGCTGCCGTCCGCCTGTTTGCCGGAGGCTACAATGCCCATGTGCATCAGGTTATCGCCCACTGCCATCAGCGTGATTTCTTTGGAAATAGGCTTGTCCATTTCCGGCATAACCTCCGGAAGAATGTCCCGTGCCAGAGGAGAAAAATCCTGTGACAGGTAAAGTCCTAAATTGCCGGGCATCTCCGCTACGGCAGCCGTGTCAGCCGAAACGACATCCGTATCGTCGGCAGCTTCAGTACCGGCAGAAGTGTCCGATATCGGCAGTGTCACTGTGTTGACATCCGTATCGCTTGTTACCTCAGCACTGACAGCAGTGTCTTGCGCATCGTCCGCCGTGATGCTTGCGGTCAGAAATAATGTAATTGGTAGAATAATGCAAATAAGTATGTTTTTTAAGGTTTTCATGGCACGATTATAACATAGATGGGAATGGATGTCTAAAGAAAACGGCTACGGAAAGCATCAGACGCAAAAACTGTTTGCCCGGGACTGCATCCTGTGCCATAATAAAAAAAGGGGGTAAGCTTATGCAGATAGAATACCTGAAAATTTATCGTTTCAAATCCATAAACTGTCTGGAAATCGAGGATATTTCCCAGGCGCTTATTTTAGTGGGACAGAACAGCACCGGCAAAACCACGGTCTTAGATGCCATCCGGGCAGTGGGAGGCGATTACCGGGTTGTACCGGAGGATTTTGATGAGTCCGGCGCCAACATAGAGATTACAGTAAGGCTGTCCCTTTGTGAGGAAGACTTAAAAAGGCTGCAGAAGCGGGGAAAAGTCAGCAGTTACCGGAGATGGGAATCTTTTCTTGCCGATGTAAAGAAAAAGCTGCCTTCCTTTGACGGAGAAACGCTAACATTTACCTACATTGTGAACCGGGACGGCAGGCAGCGCTTTGATGACGGCTTTAAGAAAAACAATCCGTACATCCGGGATGTTTTTCCTACCATTTATTATATTGATGCGGAGCGCAATCCGGAGCAGTTCCAGAATGACATGCTGTATCTGCAGGAGGACGCGGAGTTAAAAAGCATCCGGGAAAACAGGTGCCTTTTTAACGGAGCCAAAGCCTGCACCCACTGTTTTTCCTGTATCGGTCTTATCAATCGGAAAAAACCGGAGGAGCTGACGGCGCTGGAAACCTTCCGGCTTCTTAATTACAAGCTGTATCAGCGAAACCTGAACACCTTTGCCGAAAGAGTCAACGAAGCCTATGCGGCAAACGGCGGACAGGACACCATTTTCTTTTCCATGAGCCACAATACGGATGCCATGCTTACCGTAACAACGGAATTCAGCAACGGGCAGGAGGGAATAAGACGTCCCATTGAACGGCTGGGAAAAGGTATGCGCAGTATTTATATGCTGTCCGTTTTAGAGGCATATGCGGAGGATGAAAATGCGGAAGACTGTATCCTCATGATGGAAGACCCGGAAATTTTCCTGCATCCGTCCATGCAGAAGACCACCGGGGATATTCTGTACCGGCTGTCGAAAAAGCATCAGGTGATTTTTTCCACCCATTCCCCCAATCTGCTGCCGAATTTCAGCATCCGACAGATACGTCAGATGGTTTTGGACAAAGACGGCATGCCTGCCGTGCGAAAAGACACTGACATCAGCGCCATTTTGAATGACCTCGGCTATACGGCGGGGGACCTGATGAACGTGGATTTCGTGTTTATCGTAGAGGGACGGCAGGATAAGACGAGACTTCCTATCCTATTAAAGAAGTACTATTCGGAAATTTACGACAGGGACGGCAGACTTTCCCGGACAGCTATCATTACCACCAACAGCTGTACCAACATCAAGACCTATGCCAATTTAAAATACATGAACCAGGTTTACATCAAGGATCACTTCCTTATGATAAGGGACGGCGATGGCAAAAATGCGGAAGATCTCCGCAGAGGCTTATGTAAATATTATGAGGAGCAGAACGCGCGGGATGTGGACAGACTGCCCCGTGTGAAGCCCGAAAATGTACTGGTGTTAAAATATTATTCGTTTGAAAATTATTTTCTGAATCCGGAAATCATGTGCCGGATAGGCGTTTTGAAAAGTCCGGAGCAGTTTTATAAAATTTTTCTTTCCAAATGGAAGGAATATCTGTATAAATTAAAAAGCGGCAGACATCTTACCGCTGTGTTAGGCAGGGATTTTAACACAACGGAGGATGTGAAGGCTCACATGGAAGAAATCAAAATCTATATGAGAGGCCACAATCTGTTTGACATTTTTTACGGACGTTACCGTAAGGAGGAAAACGAACTTCTGACCCGCTATGTGGAGCTTGCCGACAGAGAAGAATTTGCGGATATCCTGCAGGCAATCGACCACTTTATGTATTTTGAGAGCAGGAAAAAGGAGTAAAGGGCCGCAGCTGTTTACAGAGGCCCGGGAGGAAAAGGAGAGCAGTATGTTACCGGAGAAATTTTTAGAGAGAATGCAGAATATGTTGGGGGAGGAATACCCGGCTTTTTTAGAAAGCCTTTCCGGCAAACGTTACCGGGCGCTGCGTATCAATCCGCTGAAAGCAGAGATACAGGAAGCAAAAGAAAAACTACCGTTTGCACTAAGTCCGGTTCCCTGGACAAAAAACGGTTTTTATTACGAAGAGGAGGAGCAGCCGGGAAAGCATCCTTACCATGAGGCGGGCTTATACTACATTCAGGAGCCGTCCGCCATGGCGCCGGTACCGTGCCTGATGGAGGAACGCACTTCCGCGGCAGCGATACCGGAGCGGCAGGAGGAGCCTGTATCCGCGGCAGCGATGCCGGAGCAGCAGGAGGAGCCTGTTTTGCCGGAACGCATCCTGGATTTGTGTGCGGCGCCGGGCGGAAAATCCACCCAGATTGCCGAATATATGCGGGGACGCGGCATGCTCATTACCAATGAAATCCATCCCCAGAGGGCTAAAATTTTATCGGAAAATATAGAGCGCATGGGCATTTTCAATGCCATTGTCTTAAATGAAACACCGGAAAGCCTGAGCAAAAAGTTTATCGCATTTTTTGACCGCATTTTGGTGGATGCGCCCTGCTCCGGGGAAGGAATGTTCCGCAAAAACGACAATGCCGGAGAAGAGTGGAGTGAGGAAAATGTGGCGCTCTGCGCCGAAAGACAGGACGGCATTTTGGATTGTGCGGCAACGATGTTAAAACCCGGCGGCAGGCTGGTTTATTCCACCTGCACCTTTGCACCCGCGGAGGATGAAGGCTCCGTCAGCCGCTTTTTGGAAGCACACCCGGATTTTTATCTGGAAAAAGAAGAAAGGCTGATGCCGCATAAGGTCAAAGGCGAAGGACACTTTTTAGCTGTCCTGCACCGCGAGGGCGGGCAGCTTAGCAGTGCGGCAACTGCCGGTACGGAGAAGTCTCTTGCCCTGAAGGACTGCAAGGAGTTTCTGGACTTTGCAAAGGAAGCCCTGACGATACCGGCAGAAGAACTGACGGCAGGAAAAATTCTGTTGCGCTTCGGAGAACAGTTGTACCTGGCACCGGCAGAGACACCTTCCTTACGGGGGCTTAAGGTACTGCGTCCGGGCCTGCATCTGGGAACGGTGAAAAAGAACCGGTTTGAGCCGTCCCACGCACTGGCATTGTTTTTGAAAAAAGAACAGGTTGTACATGCTGTCAATCTTGCCGGTGACGGAACTGCCGTCAGAAAATATTTAGAGGGACAGACGCTGACAATCGGCGCAGGATGCGACGTGGAAATGGCGGACATCATGCACCGGGGAAGGACGGCGGCAGAGCAGGCAGACACCATAACCCGGGAAGGACGGAGCGCAGGACAGGCAGACGTATCCATGCCTAAGGGCTGGTGCCTTGTCTGTGTGGACGGATACAGCTTAGGCTGGGGAAAAGCAGCCGGCGCTGTTTTGAAAAATCATTATCCGAAAGGACTGAGAAAATAAAAAAATAAATGCATAAATACGGAAAACGGGGTTCATACTGATTTAAAAACCGGAAAGAAAGGAATGACAGTATGGATAGTTTTCAGACTCCTTTTTGGGAGCTTCCCATTGCTTTTGCCATGAACGAAAGCGCACGCAACAGAATCGGAGAAATGACGGACGAGGAAAGAGAAGTGCTGCGGCAGAAAAGCAGTTTAGCCGGCAGTGAAGAGGAACTGGAAGAACTGGTGCGCATGGTTGCCGAGGGCAAGTTTGAATAAAAGCGGTTCATGAAATTTACAGTGTAAACGGCTTGCAGAGTACAGGCTGATAAAAGAGGAAAGCAGGAAAGGGAATAGTATGAGTGCACAACTTTGGCAGGGAAAACAAAGTATCCGGCTGGATGAGCCGGTTTATATTAACGGAAATGCCTCCGTGGTAGGCAAAAAAGAAGGCGAGGGTCCGCTCGGCCTTCTTTTTGATATGGTGGGAGAGGACGACATGTTTGGCTGCAACACCTGGGAAGAAGCGGAAAGCAGTCTTCAGAAGGATGCCGTGAGCCTGGCGCTGGGAAAGACAGGGAAAAAAGCGGAGGAGATACGCTATGTCTTTGCGGGCGATTTGCTCGGACAGTCCGTTGCCACCTCCTTCGGTATCATGAATTACCGAATTCCGCTGTTTGGGGTATACGGAGCCTGCTCCACCTGCGGGGAGTCCCTTTCGTTAGGCGCCATGGCGGTGGCGGGAGGTTTTGCCGAACAGGTGCTTTGCGTAACCTCCAGTCATTTTGCCAGTGCGGAAAAAGAATTCCGATTTCCTTTGGGATACGGAAACCAGCGTCCGCTGTCCGCCACCTGGACAGTAACCGGCAGCGGCGCTTTTATATTGGGAAAAGAAAAAGAAGCTGCCTGCAAAGGGAAAATTACCGGCATGACAGTGGGAAAAATCGTGGATTTCGGACTGAAGGACTCCCTGAACATGGGGGCATGCATGGCGCCTGCGGCAGCGGACCTGATAGAAGCCCATTTGACGGATTTCCGGGCAAAACCCGAAGATTACGATAAGATTATCACCGGAGATTTGGGAAGTGTGGGACAGCGAGTGCTTCTGGATTTACTCCGGGATAAAGGGTATGATATTTCCGACAGGCATATGGACTGCGGACTGGAAATTTATGATGCGGAAACCCAGGATACCCATGCGGGCGGCTCCGGCTGCGGCTGCAGCGCCGTCACCCTGTCGGCGTATATCTTAAAGCAGCTTGCGGAAAAGAACTGGAAAAAAGTGTTGTTTGTACCAACAGGTGCGCTGCTCAGCAAGGTAACGTTCCACGAAGGCCAGAGTGTGCCCGGAATTGCCCACGGAATTGTGATTGAGAGCGTGTAACTCCTCCAAGAAAGACTTGCCATGCAGGGCTCCTTTATAGTAAAATAGACAGAAAAGAAATGGGGCGTTTTTATGAGAACCATGGAGTTTAAAATGGAACGGCCGGGGCTTCTTACTGTCGGACAAAAGATTACGGTGACAGAAGGAGTACTGCCCAGCAACTATTATTATACGATTGATCCGTCACTTGCCATGTCAGGCAATATACCTTTCCGCAACAGAATGCTCGCGCGGGAAGGTGTTGTGACAGACATCATAGAAAATGAAAGAGGCTTTTACGTGACGGCGGAGTTTGATGCGCCGGAGCCGAAGGCCTGAATAAGGAGGACAAAATTATGTTGGAAACCATTCACACAGACAAAGCACCGGCAGCAATCGGCCCTTATTCCCAGGGCGTGATTGCAGGACATTTATTTTTTGCATCAGGCCAGATTCCCATCAATCCGGCAACCGGCGAGATTACCGGAGCGGATATTACAACCCAGGCAGAACAGGTAATGAAGAACATCGGCGAAATCTTAAAGGCAGCGGGTGCTTCCTATGAAAACGTGGCAAAAACCACCTGCTTTTTAGCGGATATGGGCGATTTTGCGGCATTCAATGAAGTATATGCCAAGTACTTTACCGGCAAGCCCGCAAGAAGCTGCGTAGCGGTAAAGACCCTGCCGAAAAATGTTCTTTGCGAAGTAGAAGTGATTGCAGACTTGACCCATGCGTCCTTTGACTTATAAGAAAAGCGCATGCACAGAAGAAAGCCGGCTGTCAGGCAGGCATAACAGACAGGATGAACGATAAGGAGCTATAGGAAATGGACAGAAGAAAGAATGTTGTTCTGATTGGAATGCCGGGCGCAGGAAAAAGCACCGTGGGCGTTGTGGCTGCCAAACGGCTGGGATTCCGGTTTTTGGACTCCGACCTTTTAATTCAGGATGAGTACGGAAAGCTTTTGCATGAGCTGATTACCGAGTATGGAGTGGAAGGCTTCTGGGAGATTGAAAATAAGGTAAATGCTTCCATTGATGTGAAGCAGACCGTTATCGCAACCGGAGGAAGCGTCTGCTACGAAGAAGAAGCCATGAAGCATCTGTCCGAAATCGGCGTGGTGGTCTATCTGAAGCTTTCTTATGAAGCATTGGAGGAACGTCTGGGCGATCTGAATGCAAGAGGCGTTACCTTAAGGGAAGGGCAGACTCTCCGGGATTTGTACGAAGAACGCATTCCCATGTATGAAAAATATGCTCTTGTGACGATAGACTGCGAAGGCAAGGAGCTGCGTGAGGTGGCGGAAGAGGTGACTGCCAGGGCAGCGGAATTTCTGGAGTAGCCGGAGTAAAGAGTACGTAATCAGAGCAGGCATGTATAAAACCGAAAACAAAATACATAATAATCCATGATGAGAAAACCGTAGGAGGGATACATCATGGATTATTTTTATGCCTTTTTAGTGGGAGGCGTTATCTGCGCCTTAGTACAGATTTTAATGGAAAAAACCAAAATGCTGCCGGGGCGGATTATGGTGCTGCTGGTCTGCCTGGGGGCCATCATCAGTGTATTCGGCTGGTATGAACCCTTTGCGGAATGGGCGGGAGCCGGAGCAAGCGTCCCCTTACTTGGCTTTGGTAATGTGCTGATGAAGGGCGTGAAGGAAGCAGTGGATGCGGAAGGTTTTCTGGGGCTTTTCAAAGGAGGCTTCAAGGCGGGCGCCGCAGGATGCAGCGGGGCGCTTGTTTTCGGACTGCTGGCAGCCATCTGTTTCCGGCCTAAAATGAAAATCTAAATAAAAAAATAAGAAATGTAATCTCCCTTTTTTCGACAAAATATGCTAAAATGTGGAAAAGAAAGGGAGAAAGTTATGATCTGGCTTATTATATTGTTTTTTTGCACATTTTTATATATGGAGGCAGTCTACCATATTGCCTGCTTCGGATTTGCGGCGGTCAATCCGCTGATTGCGGTTTTTATATGGTTGTTTCTGGCGGGCTTTGCGTCCCTGCTTATGGGCTTTTTCCGAAGAAAGAAAAACCGGATTATCCTCTGGGTTCTGCTGGCAATAGATTACCTTTTGTTTGCGTCCCAGCTTGTATATATTAAGATATTCAAACAGCCGCTTCTGATGGCAGCCATTAAAAACGGCGGAAAAGATGCCATGACCAACTACTGGAAAGAAGCGCTGGTGGGCATTTTGAATGTGTCGGGCTGGCTGCTTCTGATGGCAGTGCCTTTTGTAGTGACGGGGCTGCTCCTGCATATGTATACTCTGAGCTTAAAGAGCCACACGAAAAAGGAAAGACTGCGGGAGCTGACGGTAATGGCAGCCGGCGCGCTGGGCTTTATGGCAGTGTTGATGGTTGGTTCCCTTGCGGATGCGGAATATGAAGACGCATATGCCGGATTTTATGACCCGCAGGGTGTCATTGAGGAATTCGGCGTCATGCCCTCCATCACAAGAGATGTTTTTGCCGGTGCGTTTAAGAAGGGCGACGGGCTGGACACCTGGGTGGATTTAAACAACGACTATGCGGAAACACCGGAGGAAACGGGAGCCGGCGACGAAACGCCGGAAACCACACCGGAGGAAGCCGGAGATGTTTCCGGGGACGACAGCAGGCAGGAAGAGGCGAAAAAGCCGGATACTTCCCCCCATGTCCTGCCGGTGGATTTTACCGCTCTTTCCGACAATGCAGATTCCGATACGGTGAAAAAATTAGCGGATTACATGCAGAGCATGACTCCCACCAAACGAAACGAATATACCGGTATGTTTGAGGGTTACAACCTGATTTTCCTGACGGCGGAAGGATTTTCCCCCTATGCGGTGGACGAAAATCTGACACCGACCTTGTATAAGCTCATCCATTCGGGCTTTGTATTTGACGATTATTACGTGCCTCTGTGGCAGACCTCCACCAGTGACGGCGAATATGTAAACCTGACGGGACTTATCCCCGACCAGCAGTTTTCCATGAAGCGCAGTGCGGAGGATGACATGTGCTTTTCCCTGGCTTCCTATTTTGCTTCCGAAGGGGTAAAGAGCTATGCTTACCACAACAATTCCCTGTCCTATTATGACAGATATCTTTCCCACCCGAACCTGGGCTACAATTTCAAGGCATGTAAATTAGGAGATCTGGATGAAAAAAAATACGGCGGTCAGGTATTTACCATGGAACACTCCAATTACTGGCCGGCTTCGGATCTGGATATGATGAAAGCAACGATACCGGAGTACATACAGGAGGACCGTTTTCATGTGTATTACATGACGGTTTCCGGTCACATGAATTATAATTTTACCGGCAACAAGATGTCTTCCCTGCACAAAGAGGATGTGGCAAATCTGCCCTATTCCGAGGAAGGAAGAGCCTACATTGCCTGCAACATGGAGCTGGACCTGGCGCTGCAGTATCTGATTGAACAACTGGATGCGGCAGGAAAGCTGGAAAATACGGTTATCTGCCTTTCCGCCGACCATTATCCTTACGGCATGGAAGTAAGCAACCTGGAGGAACTGGCGGGCAGACCGTTAGACGGTACACTGGATATTTACCACAACAATCTTATCCTCTGGAACAGCGAAATGGAAACCGTGGAAGTGACAAAGACGGCAAGCTCTCTGGACATTCTGCCCACTCTGCTTAATCTGTTCGGATTTGATTATGACGCAAGACTGTATGCCGGAAACGATATCCTGTCGGATGCTTCTCCGCTGGTTATCTTTGCGGACAGAAGCTTTATCACGGATAAGGTTTCCTACAATAAAAAATCCAAAGAAGTTGTATGGGCGGACGGCGTGGAACCGGATGACGAATATCTGGATGCCGTGAAGAGCCAGGTCAAGGGTCTGTATAATTATTCTGCGGGAATTTTGAACCAGAATTTCTATAAGTATGTGGAAGAGGCGCTGCCGGAGGAATATCATTCCAAGGTGGACCCGGAATGGATTGCACCGCATCCCAAGACGGAAACACCGAAAGAGAATACGGCGGGCAGCACAGAGGCTGCCGACGGAGCGGAAGAATAAAAAGATTGCCTGTGAACTATAGACGTTCGCAGGCAATTTCTTTTTTGAGCAAATATTTTTCACAGGCGGCATCCCAGAGCTTTTCGGGCTCTTTGTCCGCCACAAAGGTCGTGTAAGCCGTGCCGGTGTAGAGCGTTGCAATTTCCCCGTTGTAGCGCAGCGTCAGTACAAAAGCACGGATGAGCGACGGGTCAAAGGCAGCATCGGCTGCCTTCAGAATGGACTCCACATGCTTTGGCATCAGGTGAAACACAAACTGGAAATGAAGGGGAACTTTGGTTCCTTTGATTAACTGGAAGCAGATACCTTTGATATCTGCCCAGGGAATAAATTCATATTCACAGGGCGCAAAGTCCTTTTGGGCATGTCCGTCGATATGGTAGGTGACCGCTGTGGTGACAGAAGCCTCCTCTAACAGAAATGTATCAAAGACATTGCCGGTAAGCATGGCATTCATGAAATTTTTAAGTCCGGTAATCTGCAGTGCAATCATTTTTTGCCTTTCTGTAAACGAAGCGCATAATCGGTTTGATAATCAGAATACATACACCGACGCGTTGTATTGCTAATAGTATAACTTTCTGCACATAATAAAGGCAAGAGTTAATTTGGAAAATTTGAGACACTGTAGGTAATTGAAAAACGTTTTCAAT
>ERZ1026850.606-NODE-606-length-21681-cov-4.241237_pt1 | contig 21681 bp, 12 predicted proteins | sample MGYA00380155_ERZ1026850 | MGnify/ENA primary metagenome ERZ1026850 (study PRJEB33269, sample SAMEA4719791) | human gut metagenome | biome: human-associated habitat; feature: organic feature; material: feces | place: Cameroon | collected 2013-10 ... | reverse complement strand
CGGCTACACAGCTGTTTGTTGTACCTAAGTCAATACCAATAATTTTACTCATAACTATGTCCTCCTATTTTAATATCAGTTTACTTTTTACTTCAAGCTTCAATACAAATCTGAACTGCTTCAGATATTTATGGCACTACTCCCACCATACTGTGTCTTACTACGCTGTCCCTGTAGGTATACCCCTTCTGAAGCTCCTGTGCAATCACACCGGATTCATACTCATCACTCTCTACCTGCATCACTGCATTGTGAAGATTGGGATCAAATTCTTCGCCCACAGCCGGGATTGGTCTGACATCCATCTTTTCCAATTCCCCGATCAGCTGTTTATATATCATTTCCATTCCTTCGGCAAAAGGGGTTCCCTTTTCTTCTTCCGGAACAGAAGCAAGACCTCTTTCAAAATTGTCCACAACCGGAAGGATCTTCTCGATCACGCTCTTGGCTCCCGTCTCAAACATGGCATTCTTTTCTTTGTCCGTTCTCTTGCGGAAGTTATCAAATTCTGCCATCTGACGTTTTACCTTGTCTTCCAGTTCTGCTATCTTCTCATTCAGGGCATCCTGTTTCTTATCTGCCTTAAATCTGCTCTTCTTTGATTTCTTTGCAGCCTTATCATCCTCTTTTGATTCCTCCTCTTCACCGGTTTCCTCTGTATCACCGGCGATTGGATCTTCACCGTCCTGTGTTTCTACGGTATCGGCATCCGGCTGTATTTCATTCTGTTCCATCTCTTCCTGCAGCTGTTCTGCAGCCTTTTCATCAAATTCATCTTTAATATCTATTGCCATTTGTCTCATCCCTTTCTGTGATATCCCATAGCTTCCTATGAAACATTCCTGTTATTCTTTCTTCTTATATAAATCATCCAATTGATGGGTAATGGTTTTCAGCGTTCCGATCACCTTATCGTAATCCATCCGTTTCGGTCCTATAATACCGATCGTTCCTCTCATTCCCTCTCCAAGCTCATAGGTCGCAGTAACAACGCTGCAGTCCTTCATCGACTGGATCGGTGTCTCTTCACCGATATAAACCTGGATTCCTGTATTATTATCATCCGAAAGATTTTCCTGTACCAGCTCGGTTAACAGCTGCTTTTCTTCAAAGGTATTGATAATGCTGCTTGCCTTCTGCTGATCCGCCAGCTCCGGATACCTGAAAATATTATTGGCCCCGCTGGTGTAAACCTCTAAATCCTCCTCTGCATGAATGGATTCCGCAATCGCATCAATCACATCTGCCACAATCTCACTGTGAATTCCTGCCTGCTGTTTCAGGGAAGAAATCATTCCCAGATTAATCTCTTCAAGGGCTAATCCATTCAAATGGGTATTCAGTAAAATATTCAGTTTAAGAAGCGTCTCATCATCTAATTCTTCCGCAGTATGGATGATGTTATTCTTAATTACATTGCCCTCAACTACCACAACGGCAAGAAGCTGATTCACATCCACTCTCGACAGCTGGATAAATTTCAGCTTGTTCGTATGAATAGTAGGGGTCGTGATCATGGAAGCATAATTGGTATTTACGGCAAGAAGCTTCGCTACCTGCTTCAGAAGCTGATCCATCTTGTCTTCCTTCTGAACCATAACTTCCTTCATTTCTTCGATCTCGCGATCCTTCTGCTCCATCATCGTATCAACATATAAGCGATATCCCTTATCAGAAGGGATACGTCCTGCGGAAGTATGGGGCTGTAAAATATATCCCATCTCCTCAAGATCTGACATTTCATTGCGAATGGTTGCTGAACTTAAGTTCAAGTCTGTGTACTTGGAAATCGTACGGCTTCCTACAGGCTCTCCCGTCTCTAAGTAGTTCCGGATAATTGCTTGTAAGATTTTAACTTTTCTTTCGCTTAGTTCCATGCAGACCATCCTTTCCCGATCGCAAATCCCTATCTGATTCTGCATATCGTTTTCGTATTGTTAGCACTCACTTAAATAGAGTGCTAATATCTACAATCATTAATCTATCACTATGTGCAACTATTGTCAATAGATAAGTATGAAGTTTTTGTGAACATTTTTTAAAACAAGAAAACTGATATAAACAGGTGAATTCCCTGAATATATCAGTTTTCTTAATTACATTTCAGTTACTTGGTTTCCCTATTTTCCTGCTACGTTTACCGTACTCATCTTATGATTGATAATATCTGCAATGCGGTCTGCAAGTGCTTCACGTCCGGCATCATTATAGTGCATCTCATCTGCCATGTATTCTTCATAATTATCTTCGTTAATGGTTCCGATATAATTATCTACAAAGGATACTCCGCCGCTGTCAGATACGGCATCCAGTTCCTTCTGTACATAATGTGGAATATCACCGTTTCCGAGATCATAGGTGTTTCCATTATGAAGGTTTCCATCCTCATCCTTGTACTGTGCATAGGTTGGAGACATGACAAAAATCCGGATATATGGCCAGTTCGCTTTGATTTTGTCAAGAGATACCTTAAGCCCACCGGTAAATGCCGTTACATCATTCGGATTGTCCGGATTATCGGAAGGGGTTCCAATATTATAGTCCGTACTGTCATACATGATCAGAAGCACATCCACCTTGGACATGTCCACGGTCTTCAATTCTTCTACTGCTTCCAGATATCTGGAATCGGGCTCATCCTTCGCAATGGACTCAATCGCAGTAAACTGGTTCTGTTCAAGGAATGTTACCACATAATATAAATTAAAGTGATCCCTGGTATAGGAGGGGTTGTATTCTGCATACTTACATGCGACCGAAGAATCCGGGAAAGCACAGTTATAAACTGTTGCATTCGTTTTCTCTGCAATCTTCGCTGCCAGTCCGTTCTCCCCTCTTTCGTCCGAAAAGGGATTGTTTCCAAGACAGAGGATCGTAAGTTCTCCATCGTCCTCATGCCCTTCCAGGAGAGAGCCGTCCATCGGCAGAATCATATCCATGGTTTCTGTATCAAACTCAGAAGGATCCACCTGTTCAATATCTGCCTCCGGGTTGCGGGTTCCCTTATTCCAACGGTAAAGCCGGAATGCCGAGACTCCTGCGATAATTACAATCAACGCAATAAACACTATATGAATCCAAACATTCTTATCTTTAAAATTCATTCTATTCCATCTTTCCTTCCAGAATTTCTAATGCCCGCTCAAACTGGCTGTCAGTGCCGTCTTCATTGTATTTCTCATAGTCCATCTCAACCTCAATATCCGGTGCGATTCCTACTCCATGAATGTTGCGTCCTGACGGAGTAAAATAAGCACTTGTCGTAAGCTTCAATGCTGTTCCATCACTCAAATGCCGGATGCTCTGGACTATTCCTTTTCCATAGGTCGTTGTACCAACCAGTGTTCCCTTATTGTAATCCTGAATAGCACCCGCCAGAATCTCCGATGCACTTGCAGAATATTCATTGGTCATTACAACCAGCGGAAGCTGAAATTCATTCTCGCCGTCACAGGTATATTCCTTACGGTTTCCTTCCTTGTCCTCTGTATACACAATCAGACCGGCAGGAAGAATCTTTCTTGCAATTTCGACAACCACATTCAGGTCTCCGCCCGGATTACTTCGCAGATCCAGAACCAGTCCCTTCATGCCTTTCGCCTTTAATTCTGCCATAGCTTCGGTATACTGATCTACTGTAACCGTATCAAATTCACGGATACGAAGATAGCCAATATGATCGGTATCATCTACCATACCATAATTTACCGTAGTTGTCTCTATTAAATTACCGCGTTCTACGTCAATCTCCAGATAATCCGGTTCTCCTTCCCGGTACATGGTAAGGTGTACCGTGGTACCTTCACGTCCCTTCACAAGGCTGACAACCTGTGAAAGACTCATGCCCTGGGTATACTCATCCTCTACCTTATAGATGATATCCCCCTCCTTGATCCCGGCATTTAAGGCAGGTCCATCTTCCACAAGACCGGAAATGACCGGGAGCTGACGTGTCTGATCAAGCGAAATATAAGCTCCGATCCCATAGGAAACCCCCTGGTTACTGTTCATCACATCCTGAAGCTCTTCCTTCGTATAGTATTCGGAATATGGATCATCCAGCGCCTCTACCATTCCTTTATAAACACCGTCCTGAAGCTGCTTCGTTGTCACCCCGCCGCCATAATAGGTTTCATCAATAAGATTTTCAATTGTCTGCATCTTGGCAAGCGTAGCCGGATTAACCACACTTGCAGCTTCCGCTTCTCCCTGATCATCGCTGTTCTTCGTCTGATTATACTGATAAAGTCTTACTCCCAGAAATACACCGGACAATAAAATTATTCCAATCAGTACTCCAACCAGCATACCGGGGAGAAAACCACTCTTCTGTTTCTGCTCATTATTTTCCAATGCTGCTCTCCCTATTCCTGTCTGACCATTCTTATGACCGCAGATAGCTCCATGGGCTTACATAGCTTCCATTCAGACGGACGCTGAAATGAAGATGATTTCCTGTTGACCGGCCGGTACTTCCGACCGCTGCGATCTTATCTCCACGTTTGACTTCCTGTCCCTTCGATACATACAATGCCGAAGCATGCATATAAATTGTATACAGGCTGTCTCCATGATCAATCATAATATAATTCCCCATACTGCCGCTATAGGCTGCTGCCACTACCTTGCCATCATAGGCTGCAAGGATTGCGCTTCCTCCGGGTGCTGCCATATCAATTCCATTATGGAACTGCTGGGTGCCCAGAATCGGGTGCGTACGGTTTCCATAATCATCCGAAATTCTTGTATAGGATGGTGCCGGCCAGGCAAACACACCACCATCATATTTTCTTCCCTGTTCGGCCGCAAGCTTCTTACGTTCTTCGGCAACAATTGCTTCCAGTGCCTTAATGGTTTCATTCTGCTCGGCAATATCTGCCTCGTACTCCTTGATGGCCTGTTCCTTGCTTTTGATATCAGAGGACATTTTATACATCTCGTTCTCTTTCGCATCAATCAGTTCATTCAGGGAAGCCTCTTCCTTTTCAACGGCCGCCTTCGCCTCATCCAGAACCTCTTTCTCCTCTTCCAGGCTCTCCTTACATAAGGCAACATAATTGGCATGTGCGACATATTCATCCAGAAGCTTACGGTCATATTCGGAAAGCATCTGGATATAATCAGCTTTATTCAACACATCTCCGAAAGAATTGGAACTGAAAATCAGCTCCATATAAATCGTGTCTCCCCTCTCATACATAAATTTGATACGGGTTTTCATTGCCTCATACTGCTCCTGCTGGACACGCTGTGCTTCTTCCAGCTCTGCCGTCTTATCTTCAATTTCTTTTTCTTTTTCGGTGATAAGGTCATTCAGTTCGTTAATCTTCTCCTGAATTGCCGTCAGATCCGCATCCAGCTCCTGTACGTAAACTGTCAGATCCTGCTTGGACTTCTCCAGCTGTTCCTTCAGCTTCTTCACGTCTGTCAGACTGTTCTGTAACTGTTTTTTCTCTTGTTTTGCCTTATCAATTTCCTGTTCCTTTTCCTTAATGACACTGTTGGTCAGTTCGCTGGCATATGTGGCAAGTGCCGGTTTCGCAAACATTCCAAAAACCAGCACTACACAAAGGAACAGGCAGATCCATTTTATTGTACGTTTCATACTCTGTCCTTATCTATTATACCCGCAGATGCTTTCTTACCGTCGTGATACTTCCCAGGAAGCCAATTCCGATACCAATGAAAAGGGATAACGGAAGCAGTGTCTTAAAGATGGCATCTACCGGTAAGAATGCCAGAATCGTTGTCAAAATGCTAAATCTCTGTTCAATATATTCAATTACCTTATTATATAAAAGATAAATAATTCCCAATGGAATCAGAGCTCCAATCGCACCGATCAGCATACCTTCTATAACGAACGGTGCACGGACAAAATAATCTGTCGCCCCAATATATTTCATAATGGTAATCTCTTCCTTACGAACAGAAATACCAATGGTTACTGTATTACTGATCAGGAACACGGATACCGCAAGCAGAATTGCAATAATACCAATGGAAACATAGGCAATCAACGCATTCACACCGGTCAGCGCCGATGCCGTTACTTCAGAACGGTTCACTTCACGCACACCCTCGAGGCCTTCCAGATAGGAAACCAATGTCGGCTGCATGGAAATATCATTCATGTATATTTCATAGCTGGCAGAATCGGCAAGCGGGTTCTCGGTAAATCCATCCTCATAGCCCTGAAGATACTCTTCCTTAAAACTGTTCCATGCATCATCTGCAGAAATGAACTCCTTCTTGGAAACCTCCGGACGCTTATCAATCAATGCTCCGATCTCTTCAATCCGTTCCTGACTGATTCCCTCGTCAAACAGAACCGTCACGCAGACACCTTCCTGCGCAGTCTTCACAATGTTCTGAAAGTTCATCAGTACCGAATAAAACAGACCAAACAGGAACAGACATGCTCCGATCGTGGCGATCGAGGCCAGTGAAAACCATTTATTACGGAATATATTAATAAATCCCTGCTTAATCGTATAAAACAATGTACTAATCTTCATCGATATAAACACCCTTCTCTTCGTCGCTCACAATAATACCCTTCTTCATGGTAACGACTCTTTTCTGCATTGCGTTTACAATTTCTCTGTTGTGGGTAACAACAAGTACCGTCGTACCGTTCTCATTAATCTGTTCCAGCAGCTTCATAATTTCCCATGAATTCTTCGGATCCAGATTACCGGTAGGCTCATCTGCGAGCAAAATGCTCGGACGGTTCACCAGTGCTCTTGCAATCGCTACACGCTGCTGCTCACCACCTGATAACTGACGGGGCTTCGCCTTATACTTACCGGCAAGACCTACCGTAGCCAGAATACTCGGAACATTTCTCTTGATCTCCTTTCCCGGAGTCTGCACGATACGCTGGGCAAACGCTACATTCTCGTATACATTACGATCCTTCAGAAGGCGGAAATCCTGGAACACAATTCCTAAATTCCTGCGGAATTTAGGAATCTTACGATGACGGATTTTCAAAAGATCATAACCCATGACACTGATTTCACCGGATGTCGGGACAAGCTCTCTTAAAAGAAGCTTAATCATGGTAGACTTCCCGGATCCGCTGTCTCCTACAATAAATACGAATTCACCCGGCTTAATATGCAGATCAATTCCATTCAGGGCAGGCGCACCTGTTGCATAGGACTTGGTCACATTCGTCATGGAAATAATATCTTCATTTCCGTTTCCCTGTTTCTTTTTTCTTCTATTCCTTGGTTCACTCTTAGCCACTATATCCACCGCCTGTATCTTAATATTCAAAATTTCCCATAAAGTTCATGTATTTCACAACCATCAGTGCAATCCGGAAGGTAATGGCATCCTCAAAGATCCGAAGATCCAGTCCCGTTGTTTTCTGCAGCTTATCCAGACGGTAAACCAATGTATTACGATGGATAAACAGCTGTCTTGATGTCTCTGATACATTCAGACTGTTTTCGAAAAACTTCTGAATGGTTGTCAATGTCTCTTCATCAAAGTCATCCGGACTCTTATCACCAAAAATCTCTTTAATAAACATCTTGCAAAGAGGAATCGGCAGTTGATAAATTAATCGTCCGATGCCCAGCTGACTATAGGCAATAATGCTTCTGTCATCAAAGAATATCTTACCGACATCCATTGCCATCTTGGCTTCCTTATAAGACCGGCTGACCTCCTTGATTTCCTTTACAACAGTTCCGTATGCTACACGGATTCCGGTCATGCCCTCCTTCTTCAAAAAGCTCTCCATTGCTTTGGCAGCCTTCTCAATCTCCTTCACGCCATCGCCTTCTGAAAGATCCTTAACAACAATAACATCCCTTTCGTCCACAGCCGTAATGAAATCCAGACTGTTCACTCCGAGGAAGCTGCGGAGCATCTCAAGAATAGTACTATCCTTATTGTCTGTCTCCACAATCATTGCCACACGGTTCACTTCCGTCTGGATATGCAGCTTCTTGGCACGACTGTAAATATCAATCAAAAGCAGGTTATCCAATAGCAGATTCTTGACAAAGTTATCCTTGTCAAAGCGTTCCTTATAGGCAATCATCAGGTTCTGGATCTGAAAAGCAGCCATCTTCCCCACCAGATAGGCATTCTCATCCGAACCGATCGTCACCAGAACATATTCCGGCTGCTGATCGTCATAAATCTTAAAAAACTGACATCCCTGGATCTCCTGTGAATCCGCCTGGGATTTCACAAATTCAGCGGCTTCCGCCCGTCCCCCAAAAGGCACTTCCGCAGTTGTTGCTACTTCCTTACCCTCTGTATCAAGTACCTCAAAATCTACACGTGCAATTGTCTTCAAACCATCGATAGTATTCTGCAAAATCTGATTTGAGATCATATAGCCCCCTCTCTGCAGCTACGCCATAACCTGCTTCATTATGCACATTAACCAATACATGAAATGTTTTTTCGTTATTTATAGTAATGTATATTATATTTTAATACATATGTACAAAAAAATCTACTAAAAATTATGATTTTTCTGTGCTTCAGAAGGCGTTTTTCAAATTTCAACTTTTCCTTTACTGCTTCTTATGTGAAGTGCTATACTGGCCTTATAGATAAAAGGAAAGGAGAGGTTCGATGAATATTCCTGAATTATCTACCACATTGGCGAATATGAATCTGCAGAATCAGGTCGGAGTTGCTGTTTTAAGTAAAGCGCTCGATTCCATAGAACAGTCCGGTACCAGTCTGATCAACATGATGGACCGCTCCATGGAGTTATCTGTGAATCCGAATGTTGGCAGCAACTTTGATATGTATGTTTAAGGATCATCGACAGATATCACATATTCATAACCATGTGAACAACGAATAAGGACACGCATCTGCGTGTCCTTATTTATTTGTAACCGAGCCATGCAAATCATGGATATCTATATGGCGGATATTGCATGATATTCTTTTATTCACAGGATGAAAGCTGATAAAGCTGATGTTCCTCCACCTGAACCAGACGCTGCTTGTATAAATTACCAGCCGCACGCTTGAATTCATTCTTGCTCATACCGGTCAGCTCCTTAATCTTTTCCGGAGAAGATTTATCCCCAACGGGCAGTTCCCCGCCCTGCTCTTCCAAAAGTTTCAAAAGCTTCTGCGCATCCTCATTCATCTGGATGTATGCTTTCTCCCTGAGGCTTAAGGACAGCTTCCCGTCCTTAAGCACCTCCGTGACACGGGCTTCCACAGTATCTCCAACCCTGGCATTTCCCAAAGGCTCTTTCTTTGGAATCAAAGCAGAATAACAGTTATCCACCGCTACAAACGCACCGAAATTATCACTGATTTCATAAAGTGTTCCGGTTACCTTCTGATCCTTTTCATAAGGGCTGTCCGTCCGCAGATAATGATAAACCTTCATGGTCGCACATAAACGCTTACTCTTATCAAGATATAATGCCACCAGGCACTCCTCTCCGGGCCGAACCTTTCTTACCTGTTCACGGAACGGAAGCAGAAGATCCTTTTCAAGTCCCCAGTCAAGAAATGCTCCGATCTTACCGTTTTCCTTCACGCGAAGCACCGCAACCTCTCCTAAAGAAAGCTTCGGCTGCCGTACCGTTGCAATCATCCGGTCCTTGGAATCCCGGTAAAGAAACACTTCAATTTCATCCCCAGGCTGCGCATTCTCCGGAACTTCCTTTCTCGGCAAAAGCACCTTTTCTTCCGGATCCGCTTCCTGCTCTTTTGCAAGATAAACCCCGAAATCTACTTTCTTTACTATCGTAAGCAATTGTCTTTTTCCTATTTCTAACATGTATTATTCCTCTTGTATTCTTCTTTCTCAGATAATGATAGTGTCTGTTCCCTATTCCTCAGATCCCTGATCAACCCATAAATATCCCTGTTTATCTGTCCGGAATCTATAATAGATGGTATCACAGAATTGCCTCCTATCGCAACTCAAATATAGATCTCTCTGCATATACAAAAATGATTTACTGAATGATTTATGTATATGCATGGTAACGAAAACAGGATGACAGAAGCTTCTGCCATCCCGCTTAATCCTTATTGCTTTTATTACTTTCCGGGCTTTTATTTCTTGTCATCCTTTTTCTTAAGGCCAACAATTGATGCTGCAGCTCCGCCCATTGCTCCAAACAGAGCAATTACCCAGACAATCATCGCTGCGCTGTCACCGGTGCTCGGTCTTCTTCTCTTACCAAGGACTGCCTGATCCAGACCACGTCTTGCACCTAATACTGCTCCACCACGTCTTGCACCCAATACTTCTCCGGTCGGAGGAGTCGGCGTAGGAGCGGAAGGTGTAACTACCGGTGTAGACGGAGTCGGTGTCGGTTCGTCTGATGGTGTCGGCGTAGGTGTCGGAGGCGGAGTTACCGGATGATAGTTCACAATCGTGAATACTGTTCCGGACTCGCTGATGCTTACGGTATATCCGTTTACATTCGTGATCTCCTGTACCGTGTATGAAATATACTGTCCATTCTTCTTTGCCGGAAGATCGGACCATGTGTAGCTCCAGTTATTTCCATCGCTTAAGGTAATGACATCACCATAAGCTGCGCCGTCTGCAAGGAGCTGAACCTGAATGCTTACCGGTCTTAACTGGTCTGCATTGCTGCTGTCATCCCAGATCTTAACAACACTTCTGCCGGTAAGCTCCGGTGTATAGCTGTTGATAACACTTAAACCATCCTCTGAGTAGCTGGCGGTATATCCATCCACCACATCTTCGGATACCGTGTAACGGATTTCCTTACCATCTGCGTACTTCGGCAGGTCTTTGAAGCTCCAGCTCCATCCATCTGCTTCTGTTACCGTCTTCTCTGCTACTACTGCGCCGTCTGCAAGGAGACTGATCTTAATGCTCGAAGGTCTTGAACCATCTGCATTATCATTGTCATTCCAGGTCTTGCTTCCGGAAAGGTCAACCGTTTCCGGCTTATGCGTATTAATCAGATTGAACCGGTCATTGGTGTAATCCTTTTTGGATTCGTAACCATCTACCTTGATTTCTTCAATGGAGTACTGAATCTTCGTTACTGTTCCGTTCGCATTCCTGAACTTCGGAAGATTGTCAAATCTCCAGCTCCAGGTTCCATCTGCTGCAGGCGTTACTACCATGCTGTCAATCTGCTCACCGTCTGCAAGGAGATTAATGGTAATGGAGGTCGGCCTTAAACCATCCTGATTGTCATTATCATCCCAGGTCTTCGTACCTTCTACAAATACCTCTGCAGGCTTATGCGTGTTGGTAATGATAAAGGTATCATCACTGTAGGTAGTGTCATAGCCTTCGATCTTACTGATTTCTTCTACCTTATAGGTAATTTCTTTCTTCTTTTCCTTTACAGGAAGTCTGGTCCAGGTATAAGTCCAGTTGTTTGCTTCATTCAACTCTACCGGATCCCCGTATGGCTTCTTATCTGCCATCAGCTGAACCATGATGGAGGCCGGTCTTAAACCATCCTGATTGTTATTATCCTCCCAGATCTTGGTAACCGTTCTGGAAGTCTCTTCCGGTGTATAGCGGTTGGTGATGTCGTAGGAGCCTTCGGTATATTCTGTAGAATATCCATCTACAACATCTTCTCTTACCGTATAAACAATTTCATGTCCCTGCTGGCCTGCCGCATACTTCGGAAGATTGGTAAAGCGGTAAATCCATCCGGATCTTTCGGTAACGGTTCTACTGTCGACTTCTGTACCATCCGCATAGAGACGAACGATAATTTCGGTCGGGCGCTTGCCGTCCTGATCGTCATTGTCATTCCAGGTCTTGATACCCTTGATTTCAACAACTGCCGGCTTATGCGTGTTAGTCACATCATAATCCTTTACTTCTGTTGTGTAATCATCTACCGGATCTTCGCTGATCGTGTAAACAATTTCTGTACCATCCGCGTACTTCGGAAGATTGGTAAAGCTCCACTTCCAGTTTTCACTGGCTGTCACTTCACGATGCTGGATTTCCTTACCATCTGCATACAGACGGATCATAATCTTTGCAGGTCTTACATTATCCTGATTTTCTGCATCGTTCCAGGTCTTGCTTCCGCTTACATCAATGGTTTCCGGTGTATGGGTATTGGTGATGTTGTATCCATCTATGCTGGTTGTATAATCTTTAACTTGATCTTCCACAACCGTGTATACAATTTCTACTCCATCTTTGTACTTATCCAGATCCTCAAAGCTGTACTTCCAGTTCTTTGATTCGTCGGTTGTCACTTTCTTACCCGTGTCGACACCATCTGCATAAAGATGAACGGTAATGCTCTGCGGACGGATGCCATCCTGGTTATCGTTGTCGTTCCAGGTCTTTACGCCGTTTACACTGGTTTTTTCCGGATCGTATCTATTCGTAATATTATTACCATTATAAGATACGGTATATCCTTCCGGAACAACTTCCTGAATCGTGTAGATAATCTTGTTGCCATTTTCATATACCGGAAGATCCATGAAGCTATATGCCCAGTTCGCTGCCGCATTTGTAGTGGTGCTTAACTTAGTCTTACCATCTGCAAGCAGGTTAATGGTGATGCTCTCCGGACGCTTATGATCCTGATTATTACTGTCAAGCCATGTCTTGGTGCCACTGATCTGTGTTACTTCCGGTCTATAGGTATTGGTAATCGTCGTTCCACTAATCGTGGTCGTATAGCCCATTACCACATCTTCTGTAACGGTATAAACAATATCCTTTCCGTCCTTCTTCTTATCAAGATCGGTAAAGCTCCATGCCCAGGTATTGCCCTGATTGGTATCCGCAGTTAACGTCTTGCTCGCAACTTTCTGACCATTTGCAAACAGGTTAATGGTGATGCTCTCCGGACGTTTACCATCCCGATTGTCTGCATCATCCCATACCTTGGTTCCTTCTAAAGAGGTCTTCTCCGGGATATGGCTGTTCGTAACTGTGGTTCCGTTCACTGTTGTCGTGTATCCCTCGACTGCAGCTTCTTCCACGGTATACTTAATTTCCGCTCCATTCTCTTTGTACTTATCAAGGTTCGTAAAACTGTACTTCCAACCATTTGCTTTCGATGCAATGGCCGTCTTTCCGGTATCCTTTCCATCTGCCAAAAGCTTCATGGTAACGCTGTCCGGACGGATTCCATCCTGGTCATTGTTATCTTCCCACTTCTTCATACCGTCCAGAGAAATCTTCTCCGGTGTATGGGTGTTCACAATGTCAAAGCTGCCGGCAGGATAAGTGGTATCATATCCCGTTACTGCTTCTTCCTGAACCGAGTACTGAATCTTAACAGCGGAACCGCCTACATTCTTAAACTTCGGAAGATGATCAAATTTCCAGCTCCAGCCATCTGCTGCGGTAACTTCTTTACTATCCTTCGGTTCACCATCTGCATAAAGCTTCACGATGATGCTGGCCGGGCGGATTCCATCCTGATTGTTGTTATCCTGCCAGGTCTTCGTACCTTCCACATAAACCTCTGCAGGTGTATGGGTATTGGTAATGGTAAAGGTATCTTTACTATAAGAGGTGTTGTAGCCCTCAATCGTTCCAATTTCCTGTACCGTATACTCGATCGTCTTCTTATTTGCTTTCAGGTCAAGACCGCTCCAGGTATAAGTCCAGTTATTAGAAGCATTTAAGGTTACTTCTGCATCCGCTACATTTGCTTTCTGTCCGTCTGCAAGCAGAACAACCTGAATGGAGGTCGGACGGATGCCATCCTGATTGTTGTTATCCTCCCAGATCTTGGTAACAGTCCTGGAAGTCTTACCTGGTGTATAGTTGTTTACTACTTTGTACACGTAATCACTGGTCTTCGTGATTTCAGAGGAGTAGTCCTTCACCACATCTTCTGTGATCGTATAGCGGATTTCCTGACCGCCTGCATACTTCGGCAGATCGGTGAAGCTCCAGCTCCAGCCATCAGCACTGCCAACTGTCACGCTGTTCATCTTCTTGCCATCTGCTAACAGATTAATCGTGATCTTATCCGGGCGGATGCCATCCTGATCGTCGTTATCGTTCCAGGTCTTGGTTCCGGAAATATCTACGGTTTCCGGTATATGGGTATTGGTCACATCAAGACCGTTTACCTTAGAAGTATAACCCGGTACTGCATCTTCAGTGATGGTATATCCGATTTCATGACCAGCCTTATATTTCGGAAGTCCCTTGAACTCCCAGCTCCAGTTATTCACTGCAGTTACTTCCTGGGTTCTTACTTCTTTACCATTTGCAAGAAGTCTTATGGTGATGCTTGCAGGACGCTTACCATCCTGATTCTCTGCATCATCCCAGGTCTTGACGCCGCTAAAATCTACCAGTTCCGGTGTGTGTGTATTGGTTACATTGTATCCATTCACCGTAGTTACATAGTTTTTAACCGGATCTTCGGTAACGGTATACGTGATCTTCTTACCATTCTTGTATTCCGGAAGATCGGTGAAGTTCCACTTCCAGCCATCCTGTGCAGTTACGGTCTTGCTGTCAACCTTCACGCCATCTGCCAGAAGATTAATGGTAATTTCTGTAGGACGCTTGCCGTCCTGATTATTTGCATCATTCCAGGTCTTGACACCCTCTACATTGGTTTTACCCGGTGTATAGCTGTTCGTAATGGTAAATCCATTTGCAGCATCTCCGGTAATCACCGTTGTATAATCCGACACACTTGTTTCCTGGATCGTATAGGTAATCTCCACGCCGTTTGCATACTTCGGGAGATCGGTGAAGCTGAACTGCCAGTTATCGTCTGCCGTTACTTCTTTGGATGCTGTCGGCACTCCGTTTGCAAGAAGTGTTACGGTAATCTTCGTAGGACGTTTGCCATCCTGATTTTTCGCATCATCCCAGATCTTGCTTCCGCTGATGGACGTTTTTTCCGGAATATACTTGTTGGTAATGGTCGTTCCATTAATGGTCGCAACATAACCGGCTACTGCTTCCTCTTCTACCGTATAGGTGATCTTCTCACCTTTTTCATATACCGGCAGATCGGTGAAGCTGTAATTCCAGTTGCCAGCTGTATCCGGTGTTACACTCATTGTTTTTATTGCAGTACCATTTGCAAGAAGTTTTACGGTGATGCTTGCAGGGCGTTTTCCATCCTGATTTTTCGCATCATCCCAGATCTTGCTTCCGCTGATGGACGTTGTCTGTGGAACGTGGGTGTTCGTAATAATAAATCCCTGTTCTGCATCTCCGGTAATCTTCTTCGTATATTCACCCGGAGTATACCTCTGACCAGACTCATCCACTTCATCCACAGTATATTTAATCGGCTGGCCGGCTTTCATCTTCGGAAGTTCAGACCATGTATAAGTCCAATTATTGGATTCCTTCAGTTCAACCGGTTCTCCACTTGCGTTTCCATCTGCATAAAGCTGTACCATAATCCTGGAAGAACGTTTTCCGTCCTGATTATTTGCATCAACCCATGCTTTGGTTACAGAAACAGAAGTTTTGCTTGGTGTATAGCTGTTCGTGATATTATATCCATCAATTTTGGTACTATAATTCTCTACCGCATCTTCTGTTACGGTATAAACAATTTCGTTTCCACCTGCATACTTCGGCAAATCGGTAAAGCTGTAATTCCAATTGCCATCGCTACCAGCTTTTACTGTTTTACTATCAACAGGCTTGCCATCTGCAAGCAGGTTAATGGTGATGCTGTCCGGACGCTTGCCATCCTGATTATTTGCATCATTCCAGGTCTTGCTTCCGCTGATTTCAACGGTTTCCGGTTTATGGGTATTTCTGATGGTAATTCCTTCAATTATATTTCCTTCTATGCTTGTGGTATAACCATCTACTTTAATTTCTTCAACGGTATACGCAATCTCTTTTCCATCCGCATACTTCGGAAGATCCGTAAAGCTCCAGCTCCAGCTATTGGTGCCGTTGCTGCTCACTTCTAACGTTTTGCCTGCAACAGCTTTTCCATTTGCAAGCAGTTTGATGATAATCTTCGCAGGGCGGACTCCGTCCTGATTATCTGCATCATTCCATACCTTCGTACCGCTCAGGCTTGTAACTGACGGTGTATGAATATTGGTAATAGTAAAGTTCTTTGCTGCGTCTACTGATGTGGATACCTGATAGCCTGCCGGAACTTTGACTTCCACTACGCGGTAATCAATATCAATTCCTGCCTCTTTCTTATCAAGATCCTTCCAGGTATAACTCCAGTTATTGGCTGCGTTCAGAGTAACTTCATCACCAATGCTGTTATCACCGGCCTTAAGCTGAACCTGAATGGCTTCTGCCCGAAGTCCATCCTGATTATTGGCATCATCCCATACCTTTACAACACTGACAGAGGTTTTCTCCGGTGTATGGGTATTGGTTAAAGTATATCCGTCCTTTGCATTACCGGATACTGCCAGTCTATAACCATCAGGTACTTTTACTTCACCTACGGTATACTTGATATCCTGGCCATTCGACTTCTTTGCAAGATCTGACCAGGTGTAGCTCCACCGGTTAACTTCATTAAGTGTTACAGCTTCTCCGCTTGCAACGCCATCTGCATAAAGCTGTGCCTGAACACTTTCGGGCCGGATTCCATCCTTATTATCCACATCCTCCCATGCTTTCACAACTTTGATTTCAGTAAGCTCCGGTGTGTAGCTGTTGGTAATCGTATAACCGGTTACTCCGTTACCTGTCACTGTCCTGGTATAACCAGCCGGTACGCTGACTTCATCTACGGTGTACTGAATGGTTTCACCAGCCTGCTTCTCTGGAAGATCAGACCAGGTGTAAGACCACATATTCTCTTCATTCAGTGTAATTGTACTGCCTACAACTGTTCCATCTGCCTTAAGCTGTACTTCAATGCTGTCCGGACGTTTATTATCCTGATTATCTGCATCATCCCATACCTTCACAACGCTTATGGAGGTCTTGCCAGGTGTATACTTATTGGTCACATCCAGTTTATCAGCCGAATACTCTGCTGAATATCCCTCAACGGTATCCTCTTTAATAGTATATTTAATTAATATACCATTCTCATACTTCTTGAGCGGATTCCCACTGTTATCCTTGTCAAAGGACCACTTCCAGTTATCTGCAGCAGTCACGGTCTTACTTGCTACTTCTGTTCCGTTTGCCAGAAGATGGATAGTGATGCTATCCGGGCGTTTGCCATCCTGATCATTTGCATCATCCCAGGTCTTGGAGCCATTAACGATTGTATTTTCTGGTGTGTAAGTGTTGGTTACATCATAACCACTCACAACTGTCTCGTAATTTTCTACCGGATCTTCGGTAATGGTATATACAATGGAAGTACCATTTTCCTTTTCAGGAAGATCCGTAAAGCTCCACTTCCAGTCATTATCAGCCGTTACGGTCTTGTGTGCCACTTCTGTTCCGTTTGCCTTAAGGCGGATCGTAATACTTGCAGGACGCTTCCCATCCTGATTATTTGCATCATTCCAGGTCTTGCTTCCATCAATCTGGATCTTTCGGTCTGTTGTATTATTAAACACTGCGCTTCCGACTTCATCGCCACTCTTTGCAGCCTTATAATAAACAACTTTGGCATTAGTATCGGAGATCAGACCATTTGTCACAGAAGAAACAATCACCTTTGCATAATATATCGTGTTATCAATCTTATAACCATTTACTTCTGCGGACTCTGCAATCTTATACCAGTAGGTGCCTGCCTGTTTAATGTTATTAAATCTCGTAAACTTGATGGAACCGCCATTATTTTTTACCGTTTCAATGGCTGTTTCTGTACCATCATCTGCTACAGAATATAAAGTAAATGTAAACTTGCCATTCTCATCCGCGGAAGGAGCCGCACCATCTACGTTCTTAACTGCTGTCAGTTCAAAGGAAGTCGGGTTAACTACCGGTATTCCCTTACTGATACTGTGCCATTCCTGACCACCAATTTTCGTAATCACATTTGCAACAAGGAAACCAGCTGCCACACTGTCATTCGAAAATGATGCATTCGGAACAATAAATGTACCCGTGGTAGGTCCGGAAGTTTTAGCGCTCGTAGCATTTGGACAGTTAAATATTACGCTTTCACATACAATTTCTTCGCTTGCGCTTGCCTGTGTGGTATATTCCTTACCATCAACCACCAGCTTAAACTGTCCAAAGGAGACGCTGGAATCCGGAATATTTAACACAACATTCTGTCCAGACTTAATCTTAATCGTGTAATTCGTTACCGGGAACTCGCCTTCTGCAAAATTAATGTAATAGGTTCCACTATCTGTTCCCATCTTTGCAATATCAATAACAGGATTCCACTCGTCTTTTACATCCTTATAGTCGTAACCATAGGTTTCTCCGTTCGACATTAAAGTTGCGGACTGCAATGCTACTGCACTCACCAGGGAAGAAACCTTGCTCTTAATTGTAGCTTCATCATAAGTCGTGTAGTCTACAATAACACCGGAAGGGAATTCCAGCTTATCTAAGGAATCGCCTGAATACAAATGAGTCATATTGAAGCCAAAATTACGCATTGCAGCTTCTGTCGTGTAGATCTTCAGGGACCCGGCATTTCCATTCAGGGTCATCTTGAAATTGCTGCCATCGTAAGAACCCACATAAGTATATCCCGCACCACCACCGGAATTTCTACTGGCCTGAATATCTGCATTACCATGTAAAGATCCGGTTGCAAAATTCGTTTCCATATGTCCGCTGAGTGTAAGTTCATTCGCTACAACCCCGTAGTTGACTGCTTCACCCAAAACCGTATCATAAGAAGCTGCCGGTCCCGGTTTCATAGCAATTACACCACTTGCCGAATATACTGCAACTGCGGAGAAATCACTTAAGTTAAAGTCAATCCTCTCACCTGTAATGGAGGTAGAATCGCTTACTACTTCTACATTTACATCAGAAGCACTGATTCCGGTTGCATCTGCTGTGGTTGCTACTGATTCCTTTACAGAATCGGATAACGGCATATGCACTACTGTAATATCCGTTTCTTTTTCTGCTGCAAGATCTTCCTCTAACTGCTTCTGCTTGAAGGAAATTGAAATATTCACAGAACCTTCGGCAGGCTGGTATTCTATCAGTTCACCCTCTATGGTATTACCTTCCTCGTCAACCGGTGCGGCAAGGAATGCGATATCGTAAAGCAGGGTATTCTTTTCATTAAAGGCTGCCTTGTCATCTCCGGAATCGTCGCTCTTCACTGCGTCCTTGGAAATTGCAGCCGCATTGGCATTCAATGCTGCCATATATGCATCATAATTATATCCACTCGTAGAAGGTGTTACTGCTGTAACAACAAATTCTGCATCGTCCGGAATTGCATTGGCATGCTGTAAAGTAGCGGTAACCGATACAAAAGCATCTTCGTAGGTGTAGGTGGTCTTCTTGCCATCCGTATACTCAAAGAGTACCGTCGTATCTTCCTTTAGCTTCGTCCATGTTGCACCATTGTCAGTAGAGTAGGAATAGAAGAATTCCTGTTTCTTTTCTTTCAGATCTGTAGTATCCGGTGTTGCTTCACGCTTAAGACCGGTAATGATCTTATTGTCAATTGTTGCCTGAACATAGGTATATTTGATTACCTTGAAGAGGCTCTTGCGAACCTGAACCTTAGCAATCGGAGGATTTTCGACATCATTTAATACAAGCTCACCATCCGTGAACTTCGGAAGCTCCATATTGGTGTACTTATCTCCGATTTCATCTCCGAATTCATCTACTACTGTCGCATCTACTTTAACCGGGATACCGGTTTCTTCGTAACATAAAGTAATTTCGGTATCTTCTTCAATTGCTACGGATTCACCTGCTGCGGTTGTATAAGTGTAGCTGTATACCGACTCTGCATCCGCCGTTTCTTCTGCCGCAGCTTCAGCATCTGCCTCCTCAGCGGTTTTTGTAATGGCAGTGATCACAATGCCATCAATCGTTGCTTCCACATATTCATAGCCCTCAATTGCAACCGGTGCTTTCTCTACATCATCAAGAACCAGGGTATCTTCAAATTTTGGTTCTCCTTCTGCTCCCTCAATTGCAAGGCCTTCTTCATCTACATAATTCCATGTCAGGGTAACCTTTGTGGTTTCTTTAACGGATTTGTAGGTCAGTGTGACGATAATATCTTCGCTCACCTCAACAGAACCATCTGCTGTTGTATAAGAATAAGCAATGGTTTCCTTGCCATCTTCATCTTCCACCGTTGCTTTGTCTACAGACAATACAACTGTTCCATCAATGGCTGCTTCTACATATTCGTATTCATCAATTGCAAAAGGCTCTGCAGTAAGATCCATGCTGTCACTAAAACGCAGGGTCTTCTTTTCATATCCTTCAATTGCATTGCCCTTTTCATCTACACATTCCGCATAGAAATGGATCGCTTCCTTCTCCTCCTCGGTCATCTCATAGGAAAGAGTTACGGTCACATCTTCAGTGACTTCTATCTTGCCATCTGCTGTTGTATAAGAATAAACGGTTGTTTCTTTTCCATCTTCATCTGTGGTTTTGCTCTTATCAAGGGAGGTTGCCGTTACGCCATCAATAGTGGCTTCTACATAATTGTATCCGTCAATGGTTACCGGTGCTTTCGTCAGGTCAAGAGAATCACTGACGGTAAGCTCTGTCTTCTCAAATCCGTCGATTACATTTCCGTCCTCATCCACACATACTGCATAGAAGTTCACGGTAACTTCCTCTTCAACCTTTTCTTCAACTGTTTCTTCAAGCTTTTTATATTCAAAGGCAACCGTTGTATCTCCGGTCAGTTCTGTCCAGATTTCACCGTTCACATCATAGTAACTCAGCTTGGGCTCTTTGATGATCTGTGTAACAACACCATCTTCCTTCTTCTCGGTTTCGATGGTTTCTTTCTTAATCTTAGACGCTTCCACATCACCATCATTGGTCTTCACATAAGCCTTGCCGGTAAATTCATATCCGGTGATTTCAAGTGCCTGCTCGCTTAAGGTCACTTCATCCGCTACCTGAATTTCGAATTCAGAGCTTCCGCTGATGGAAGTACCGTCTGCAATGCTGATTCCCTTAATAACGATGTTGCTTTCTTTATTCACGATCTCAGGTTCAACCGTTTCCTGTTCTTCCTTCAGATCGGTATATTTCAAACAGTTCTCTTTCAGAAATGCTTCCTTGGCACCTTCATCCAGATCTGCCACTGCGCCACAAACCGGACATGCTGCATCATATTCGGACGTGCTGCACGCCTTCTCGCAGGTACAGGTAGCTGTTGTTTCTTCTTTTACTTCTACTGTTTCCCCTGTCTCTCCATTTGTCGGTTCTGCTTTTTCCCCGTCAGACAAAGACGGTTCCTCTGCAACAGGCTGTTCCTCAGAATCTGTGTTTTCATCGGAAGCCCCTTCTTCTCCCTCTGAAACATTCTGATCTTCCTGCTGTGGTTCCTGTTCTTCATAAGATTCTTCATAGGAATCCTGCGAATCATCAAGAACCTCCTCCTGTGTTACTACTGGCTCATTGCCACTCTCCTGCTGTTCGGCTTCAACTTCCGCTTCAGAAATCGTATAAACGCCGTCACTTTCAGATGCGTAGCCAGAGATTACGTTTACTGCGACAATTGTCTCAACCAGTAAAATTGCCAGCAAACGCTTCATTCTCCTTGATAAGTTTTTCATAAACAACCTCCTTAAATCCCGAAAAATTTCCATCCCTCTTTACTAAATTCCGGACATAGTTATAGATTTATCCTATAT
>ERZ1026850.603-NODE-603-length-21754-cov-10.582331_pt1 | contig 21754 bp, 19 predicted proteins | sample MGYA00380155_ERZ1026850 | MGnify/ENA primary metagenome ERZ1026850 (study PRJEB33269, sample SAMEA4719791) | human gut metagenome | biome: human-associated habitat; feature: organic feature; material: feces | place: Cameroon | collected 2013-10 ... | reverse complement strand
CGCCAACGGCGCGGTAGATCACGGCATTTTGAAGGCGGCCAAGCTGCGCTATGCCACAAATACCTACACTCTGTCTGCACCATTGGAACTGGCAGAGCTGCCGGATCGCACGCTGGCTGACCATTTTGATGCCTATGTCAGCGGCACCAATCAGGTGCAGGCTGCCATTCAGGCAACCCGGTATGACGATAAAAACCCAGAGGTAATCGGCGGCGTGACCGTTCCGGGGGAGGAAACGATCCTCTATACTGCTACCTCTAATTTTATCACCGATGCGGTGGCTGTGGAACAGATCGGTGTGGATTATGCAACGCTGGCATTGAACAGCCTGACACCCATTCGCTTTACCATCCGCAACACCGGGCTGAACGATGTGACAAACCTAACGGTCAAGCTTGGCAGCGGGGAAACCGCCACCCTTACGGAAAAACTGCTGCCCAATGAAAGCACCACCCTTACCGTCTGGCACCATGTGAAGGACCGCGTGACCGACCCGAGCTATACCATCACCGCCGCCGGCGGCATCAACGAAAACGGCACAGTGTATCTGGATTATCCCGACATTGGCATCTCGCAAATGGAAGTGATTGCGGAGAGCGCCGGCAAGCGCACGGTGCGCATGACCCTCTATAATTCCTCTGCCGCCACGCTGGCCGGCGGAAAGAACCGCGAGGTGAAGCTTGCGTTCTATGCGGATGATCTGCATACCAAACCTGCAGAGGTAGCCTGCACCACAAACGGCGTATCGGTTAGCGGTAATGAAATCACCATTTCCGAAGACAGCGCCCTCGCCCGCATCGATCAGGGAACCTTTACACTGGACCTGACCTATGATCTGGGCGGGTATATGACATCCATTGGCAAAACCGAGATCCCCAATGTGGGTACCTATCTGTACGCCGAGGCGTGGGCGGAAGGCCAGATCGGTGGAACGGGAAGCAATCAGCGCCTGCCGGAGTATGACGGCAGTGACAGCGAGGCCAGCGTCCATATGACCGGCGCACTGGCCCGCACCGGAGAGCAGCTGACGATGGATGTGACACAGGGGAACGACGGCAACGGTCACAGCACCGCCGCCATTACCCTGCGCAACAACTGCCTGCAGTCTCAGACTAGCGCAGAGCTGGTGGCCACGCTGCTGGATGCTGCCGGGACCGTTCTGGAAACGAAAAAGACCAGTATTGGCGGTGCCATCTCCGGGGAAACCTTCCAGACGGAAACCGTCACCTTCTCCCGGCTTGGCACCCGCGTAGTGGTGCGAGCCGCAGTGCCCGGTAATGACCTTCTGACCTTTGAAGGTCTGGCAGTGGGGCTCGGCGATTTTACCGCCAACGGAACGAACTATACCTATACGCTGCAAAATGATAGCGGAGCAACATCTACGCTAGTCACAGCGGTGTCTGGAAACGGCGAGCCCGTGAGCATCAACGGACAGGCTCTGTCCACCGGCGGCAGCGCAACCGTTGCCATCCCCGACAGCGGCACAACCGACATTGTCGTGGAAATCGGTGCTAAAACCTACACGCTGACGATTCTGCGCAATAGTGGCACAGGCGGCGGTGAGCATACTCACAGCTACGGCAGCGAGTGGAAGTACGACGCCGACAACCACTGGCATGAGTGCTCCTGCGGTGACAAGGACGATGTTGCAGTACATAGCTTCAAGTGGGTGGTAGATAAGGAAGCGACCGCAACCCTAAAGGGCTCCAGGCATGAGGAGTGCAAGGTTTGCGGCTACAAGAAGGCGGCAGTTGAGATTCCGGCTGCCGGCTCCACAACAAAACCGACCGATCCTACGCAAACCAACCCGGACACCGGCGCAGAAAGCCCGAAAACCGGTGACAACAGCAATATGATCCTCTGGATCGCACTGCTGTTTATCAGCGGCGGCGCAGTGATCGGCATCACCGTTTACAGCAAAAAGAAGAAAGAAAACGCTGAATAAATCAGCTGCGAACCTTTGAGCAAAGGGCGGTGACGGACATTGCCGTCATCGCCCTTTCGCTTGGACTGGAGAAGAACCACATGATGCAGGATTATCAATCGAACCGCCCCGTCAGGCAACAACCGCCGGGACGATTCCCGAACGAGTCAGATCGAACGGTAGAGAGAATCAGAAAAAGGAAGAAAAAACAGACGCAGCGCCGTATGGTGCTTTGCGGTGCGATCGCCGCACTGGAGCTGCCCTCCATATCCTACGATTTCGCCTATACCATCGACGGCAACAAGCTCATGATCGATTACGCCAACGAGTCGGTGCGGGATTCCGAATATGAATTTACCGTTGATGGAAATACCCTTACCTTGATCGGTGGCGAGGGCACGGTCGGCAGGACATACGAGCTGAGCGGAGTATGCGTTACAAGATGTCCGCCTATGATGATTTTACGGAGGAATATGATTATCGTGTGAAATACAACAGAACACACAGATAACAGGGTGGAGATTGTATGGAATTTTAAAGAGATATGATTGTGAAAGAGGTTATTAAAATTTCACAAATTAATTAGTAGGCAGGAGGTGTTTTTTCGTGTATACTATAACCAGAGGTCAGAAATACAGGAAGAACACCGAAGAGATTTGGAGGTGATAAGAATGCTGACAAAGCAACAAAAACACGAGCAGGATATGCAGAGAATAAGAGAATTTCGCCTGTTTGATGACGATTTTTTGAAGAAATGCTTTGAAGATCATGATGAATGTGCGGAGCTTGTTCTGCGTATTATAATGAATAAAGAGGACCTTAAGGTTCTTCATTCTAAAACGGAATATGTCATCCAGAATTTGCAGGGGCGTTCCGTTAGGCTGGATGTAAAGGCTACGGATTCTGAGAATAAGGAATACGATATAGAGGTGCAGCGAGCGGATAAGGGAGCAGGACGAAAGCGTGCAAGACACAACAGCAGTATGTTGGATGCCAATGCACTTGCACCACAGGAAGATGTCAATTTTCTTCCGGAAACATATGTGATATTTATTACGGAGCATGATGTGATAGGAAAAGGAGAGCCGATATACAGAGTAGAGAGAAAAATTCTGGAAACCGATGAATTTTTTGATGATGGTTCCCACATCCTGTATGTGAATGGAGCATATCGAGGGGATTCGGATATCGGGAAGCTGATGCATGATTTTTCCTGTACCGATGCGGATGATATGTTTTATGGAAAACTGGCAGACAGAGTCAGATACTTCAAGGAAGATGCGAAAGGAGTTGAGAGTATGTGCAAAGCAATTGAAGAAATGAGAAATCAGGAGCGTGAAGAAGTAACACGTGAGTTCGTTGTTCGTATGATTCGTGATGGCGAAACATCCGTTGAGAAAATGGCACGTTATTCCGGCTTGTCTTTGGATGAAGTGAAAGAAATCGTAAAGCAGGAAGCAGTTCTTGCCTGATTATAAGGTGTGCGTATGGGGCAGAGAAATCTGCTCCATATTTGTTGTAAAGGAAGAAAAACAATTTTCAGATACCACTTCGAACGGTGGAAGAGTGGGAAGCAAAACAAGAAGGAACACGATGATACTGTTTGAGGTCACAGTTTGTGACCTCAAAAGAAGGGAGAGGTGGAAGAAGATATATATGTCAGCTCTTACAATGTCAACCATAAGATTTAATGGAATGGAAAGTTGACTTGAAACCAGAACTGTCATATGAGAATAGATTTGGAAACAATGAATATGAACAATGAATATGATGATTTGTCAGTTGAAAAAAAGTGAATTTGGTGGTATGCTAAGAAAGTATATCTATGCTTAACTTTTTGGTTTGCTGAACAAATCAGAAAGGATTGATATATATGGGTAAATCGTTAAATGGTACAGTTGTGGCACAGTAAAGCAAAATTTAAAATACAAAATGCCGAAGAATGGCTTAAAATCAGGAGGTTTTAATAAAATGGAAGCATATAAAAAAGAGTTTATCGAATTTATGGTGGAGAGTGAGGTTTTGAAGTTTGGTGACTTTACATTAAAGAGTGGAAGAAAGTCACCATTTTTTATGAATGCAGGTGCATATGTAACCGGTTCACAGTTATCCCGCCTTGGAGAATATTATGCAAAAGCAATTCACGACCACTATGGTACTGATTTTGATGTGCTGTTTGGACCGGCATATAAGGGAATTCCGCTTTCTGTTGCAACAACAATCGCATTCAGCCGTCTTTATGGCAAAGAGATTCGTTACTGTTCTAACCGTAAAGAAGTAAAAGACCATGGCGATACCGGAATTTTGCTTGGAAGCAAAATCAAAGATGGTGACCGTGTTGTTATTATTGAGGATGTAACGACATCCGGAAAATCTATTCAGGAGACATTCCCAATCATTCAGGCACAGGGAGATGTAACCATTCTTGGACTGATGGTATCCTTAAACCGTATGGAAAAAGGACTTGAGACAGACAAATGCGCATTGGATGAGATTCAGGAGAAATATGGTTTTCCTGCAAATGCAATTGTCAGCATGGCAGATGTGGTAGAGTGTTTATACAACCGTCCTTGTCAGGGCAGGCTTATCATTGATGATAAGATGAAAGAAGCAATTGATAAATATTATGAGCAGTATGGGGCAAAATAAACAGCAAAAATGAAATGGGGAAAAGGAATTGAGTCAGAAGACGAGAAAACTGCTTCGTATCGGAGCATGGATTTTATTCGTAATATATCTGGGTCTGCTTTGCTATTTCCTGTTCTTCTCAGAAATGCTGGGAAGAACCTATTCCGAAAGAAGCTACCATTATAATCTTATGCCCTTAAAAGAAATCAAGCGGTTTATTATTTACCGGAAGGCACTGGGCGCGAAAGCAGTCTGCTTTAACCTTCTGGGAAATATTGTCGCTTTTATTCCTTATGGAATGCTTCTGCCATTACTGGCACATAACCAGAGAAAGTTCTACCGGGTAGTGCTTTTGAGTTTTGACTTCAGTCTGCTGGTGGAACTGGTACAGCTTGTATCCAAGGTAGGAAGCTTTGATGTAGATGATCTGATTTTAAATACCATCGGCGGGGCAATTGGGTATGTTGGATTTTTGCTGGCAAATCATATCCGGTGTCACAAATTTGAGCAGAAAGAATAGACTTCGGTACAAAATGTATCGGGAGAAAGAACATGAGAAAAAGACGAAGAGGATACAGAAAATATAAATTTACAGAAAAGACACTTTCAAAAAGAGGAATTACAGCACTTATTCTGGCACTACTGTCACTGGTCAGTTTTGTGGTGATGGTAGTTCTTGCATTCAGAAGTGCCGGTAATTTAAGCATATACATAGCCTGCTATGGAATCCTTGCCTTTTTTGCAGCATTAGCTGCAGTGATTCTTGCAATCATAAGCCTGAAGGAGGAAAATTCATTTCGCAGCATTCCGTATGCTGCTACATTTTTGTCAATTTTTTCACTGCTTATCTGGATTGCTGTCTATGCAGGCGGTATTCTGTTGTAGGCAAAATTAGAAATATAAAGGATAGAAAGTATGGAATATCAGAATTTAAACGCAGAAGAAAGAGAAGCAATTACAGAACGACTGGATTTGGTGACGGAGCGGATACATGAACTTGCGGCAGAACCGGAGGTTTGTGAGCCGTTCCGTGCTTATTTTAAAGGAACAGCAGCATTTATTGTAAAAACGGAAGAAGTATTGCGGCAGGTATTAAATGACAGCTTCTGCAGCCAGAGCAGGGAAACATTACAGAAGATAAATGAAGCATTGTATGAGGACATTCTGCCGGAACATTATAAAGAAAGCTATGCCAACCCGGATTATGCCTGTGAAACTTTGGGCGAGGAATACGGCACACTCCTTAGCATGCTCTATGCAGAGCTTCGGAGCCTGATTCCTTATGCTTATGAGGGCGATGTGGAAGCCTATACCTGCTTCTGTGAATTGTTTATCCAGGTTTATACCTGTTTTAATGACGAAGAGGGAACAACTCCGAAAGAAGTGCAGCAGGCAATTTACTGGTTCTTCCACGATTACAGTGAATTGTTTACCGAGCGCAGCGTCTGTGAAATGGTAGATGCCAGCCGGGATTTCTTTACCCGGATAGTAATGGATTCTGATTTACAGGATTTAAAATACCTTTATTATTATGGAGAGCCAGTCGGAGAAAATGAAATCCGTATGGCAGAGTATATGAACCGGCTTCCACAGGAGAAGATTCAGGCAATGGCGGATACTTATACGGAAGGCTACCGGATTGGATTTGTTACCACCGGAAAAGACTTATCCATAAAATCTACCGTAAATGTGGAGTATGCCATCGGAATGGAACGTATGGTGCGGGCAGCAATTGCAAATTTTGAGAAGATGGGATTAAAACCGACGATTTACCGGGAGGCGTTTTCTTCCTTCCGTAACCGCGGCAACTCCAAGCGGGGCTGCTATGCGGCTTCTGTGAACCGTCAGTTTGATTATGACCATAAAGCAGATAAAGCAGTATATTTAGATAAAGCCTTTGTGGAACGTCGATTAGAGACACTCAGGACCGTATATGAAGATAAGAAAAATCTTGCAGCAGGCTACGCAGGTCCGGCAGTAATCGAGGTGTTCGGAGAACCGTTATTTGAGCCGGAAAATAAAAAAACTGCCTGCCATTACAGTGACAAGCAGAATGAATTAAATGTCTATTATGCGTCACAGGCTGGGCAGATTACCAATCAGTATATTAAGGGAGAGGAAAGAAGCTTTACGATTATTGCTTATCCGCTTCCACAGATTGGCAGTAATTTTGAAGAAATCTTTGATAAGACAGTAGAATTAAATACACTGGATTATACCCTGTACCGGGATATGCAGGCGAAAATTATTGAAGTATTAGACCAGGGCATCCGGGCACATATCAGAGGGAAAGGTGATAATGAAACAGATATGACAGTGGAATTATACCGCCTTAAGAATCCGCAGAAAGAGACCATCTTTGAAAACTGCGTGGCAGATGTCAATATTCCGGTGGGAGAAGTATTTACTTCACCGGTGCTTACCGGAACCCACGGCGTGCTGCATGTATCTTATGTTTATCTCAACGGACTCCGTTATGAGAACCTGAAAATGACGTTTGAAGATGGAAAAGTTGTGGATTACAGCTGCAGTAATTTTGACAGTGAAGAAGAGAACCGGAAATATATTTATGATAACGTACTGATGCATCATGATACGCTGCCGTTAGGGGAGTTTGCTATCGGAACCAATACCACGGCATACCGGATGGCAAAGGACTTTGATATTGCAGATAAATTGCCGATTCTGATTGCAGAGAAGACAGGTCCACATTTTGCAGTGGGAGATACCTGTTATTCCCAGGCGGAGGATACGCCGGTTTATAATCCGGATGGAAAAGAAATTGTGGCAAGGGATAATGAAATCTCAATTCTTCGGAAGGAAGACGAAAGTAAGGCATACTTTAACTGCCATACGGATATCACGATACCGTATGATGAATTAGACTGCATTTATATCGAACGGGCAGATGGCAGTACAGAAGATATTATAAGAGATGGCAGGTTTGTAGTGCCGGGCACAGAAAAGCTCAATGAACCGTTGGAAAATAAGACTTCATTTCCGGCGTAAAACAGTGTATACTAAAAGGACAAGTATCTATGAGAAAAGGAGAAAGAAAATGGCAAAAGTAGGAATTGTAATGGGCAGTGATTCAGATATGCCTGTAATGGCAAAAGCAGCAGATATTTTGGAACAGCTTGGAATCGAGTATGAGATGACAATTATTTCCGCACATCGTGAGCCGGATGTATTTTTTGAATATGCTAAGAGCGCAGAGAGCAAAGGATTTAAAGTAATTATCGCAGGAGCAGGAATGGCAGCGCATCTTCCGGGAATGTGTGCAGCAATCTTCCCTATGCCGGTAATCGGAATTCCGATGCATACCACATCCTTAGGCGGAAGAGATTCTCTTTATTCTATCGTACAGATGCCAACCGGTATTCCGGTAGCAACCGTTGCAATCAATGGTGGAGCAAATGCAGGAATTCTTGCAGCAAAGATTCTTGCAACATCAGATGATGCATTATTGGCACGATTGAAAGAATATTCTAAGAATTTAAAAGAACAGGTAGAAGCAAAAGATAAGAAGCTTCAGGAAGTCGGCTATAAAGAATACATGAAATAGCAGGTGCAAGTGAGCCAACACGCTTTTAGAGCTGGCGAGCGGCAAAATCATTAGGTAAGAACAGAGAAATAGAGGAAAAAAGAAAAGGGTAGAGAGAAAAAAGTTTTAAAATAAGGTTGAGGAGAATACGAATGAAAACAACACTGATTATTATGGCGGCAGGCATTGGCTCCCGTTTTGGCGGCGGAATTAAGCAGCTTGAGAAGATGGGACCAAATGGCGAGATTATTATGGACTATTCCATTTATGACGCGGTGGAAGCAGGTTTTGACAAGGTTGTATTTATCATTCGCAAGGATATTGAGGCGGATTTTAAAGAAATCATTGGAAACAGAATCGGAAAACAGGTAGAAGTAGATTATGTATTCCAGGATATCAATGACATACCGGAAGGCTTTACAGTACCGGAAGGCAGAACAAAACCATGGGGAACTGGTCAGGCAGTATTATGCTGCAAGGGCGTAGTGAAGGAACCATTTTTAGTCATCAATGCAGATGATTATTACGGAAAAGAAGCATTTGTAAAGATGCATGATTTTCTGGTAAATCATGAAGAGGATAAGGAAAGATTCCGTCTCGGAATGGCTGGATATATCCTGAAGAACACACTGAGTGATAACGGAACCGTTACCCGTGGTGTCTGTGTAGTGGATGAAAAGAGTGGTTATCTTGAAAAAATTTTAGAGACACACAGCATCTATGCCGATGAAAATGGAAAAGTACATTGTGAAGAAGCTGATGTGGCAGAATGGATTCACCCGGATGTAAATGTATCTATGAACATGTGGGCTGGCTATCCGGATTTTATTGATTATCTGGAAGAAGGCTTCCGTGAGTTCTTGGCACATATTGAAGACAATCCGATGAAGAAAGAATATCTGCTGCCAAATATTGTGGAATTGCTTTTGAATCAGGATAAGGTAACCGTAAAAGTTTATGAGACAGCGGACCGCTGGTTTGGAGTTACTTATTTAGAGGACAAACCATTTGTTGTGGATTCCATCCGCGGATTGATTAAAGACGGTGTCTATCCGGAAAATCTTTGGGCATAGAATTGGAGGATTGTAACATGAAAAAGAAGAGAATTGTGATTGCATTAGGACATGAAGCATTGGGAACAACACTTCCGGAACAGAAGAAAGCAACCAAGCTTACCGCAAAAGCAATCGGAGATTATATTAAGGATGACTGTCAGGTAGTTCTTTCCCACAGCAATGGACCACAGGTGGGAATGATACATACTGCAATGGCTGAATTCGCAAGAATTTATCCGGAATATACTGCTACTCCGATGTCTGTCTGCTCTGCTATGAGCCAGGGCTATATCGGATACGATTTGCAGAATGCCATTCGTACCGAATTGTTAAACCGTGGAATATATAAGCCGGTATCTACTGTTTTAACACAGGTAACCGTAGACCCATACGATGAAGCATTTTATCATCCAACCAAAATTATCGGCCGTGTCATGACAGAGGAAGAGGCAGAAGTTGAGGAGAAGAAAGGTAACCATACGGTAAAACAGGGCGATGGATACCGCCGTATTGTAGCAGCTCCAAAGCCAATGGACATCGTAGAAATTGATGCCATCCGTGCACTTTCCGATGCAGACCAGGTAGTAATTGCCTGTGGTGGTGGCGGTATTCCGGTATTAGAGCAGGATAATAATCTAAAAGGTGCCAGCGCAGTCATTGAAAAAGACCTTGCAGCAGGCAGACTTGCAGAGCTTTTAGACGCTGACCAGCTCATTATCTTAACCAGTGTTGAGCATGTTTGTTTAAATTATGGCACAGCCAATGAACAGCCATTGGATGAGATGACGGTAGAAGAAGCAAAACAGTATATGGACGAGGGTCAGTTTGAAGAAGGAACCATGCTTCCGAAGATTCAGGCAGCAATCGATTACATCGGCAATTCTGCAGTCCGTTCCGTACTGATTGCAAACTTAGAGGAAGCATTAGATGGTGTCAGCGGATTAAAGGGAACTTTGATTCATAAGTAAGATGATATAAGGGAAATGTGAGGGAATCTATGAGAACATCAGAAAGACGCACATTCCATAAGGGCAGCAGGCACTCGGCAGTTACCGTATGCCTGTTGCTTGTTATGTGTCTGGTATTTCTGACCGCTTGCGGGAAGGATAAAAAGGACGATACAGTTGTGAATGTGAATACCGAAGAAGCATTAACAAATACAGAGGTACCAACAACAGAAAGTGTAAATGACACTGAAGAAGTTGTAGATACGGAAACAGAAACTGAAACGGAAACAGAGCATGTTCCGGCAGTACTGAATCCGGATACGGTAGTTTATGTAGAAGAGACCGTTTATACGACAACAAGAGTCAATGTGAGAGTAGAGCCTTCTACCGATGCAGAGGTTTATAAGAAATTATCTGCGGGAAAAGAACTTACCCGCACTGCAGATGATGGAAGCTGGAGCCAGGTTTCATTGGATGAAGGAACTTATTATATAGCATCCGATTATCTGACCACAGAGAAGCCACAGGAGCCGGTAGCATTGACTGGAAGTGCCGGAACCGGAATTACATCCGGAAGCGGTGGACATGTCATCTGCATTGACCCGGGACATCAGAGCAGAGGAGACAGTACACCGGAGCCGGTAGCACCGGGATCTTCTGAGACCAAGGCAAGAGTAACCGGAGGAACATCCGGTGTTGCAACCGGACAGACAGAATATCAGCTTAATTTATCCGTCAGCTTAAAATTGCGGGATGAACTGGTGGCAAGAGGTTATACCGTAGTCATGACAAGAGAAACCAATGATGTGAATCTCAGTAACAGCGAGCGGGCAGCCATTGCAACCAATGCGGGAGCAGAAGCATTTGTCCGTATTCATGCCAACGGTTCTACCAACAGTGGCGCCAATGGAGCCATGACAATCTGTCAGACAGCGTCCAATCCATATGTAGGAAGCTTTTACAGCCAGAGCCGTTCTCTTTCCCAGAATATACTGGATAGTCTGTGTGCACAGACCGGTGCAAAGAAGGAATATGTGTGGGAGACTGATACCATGAGTGGAATTAACTGGAGTACCGTACCGGTAACAATTGTAGAGATGGGATATATGACAAATCCCACCGAAGATTCCAATATGGCAACGGACTCTTATCAGACTCAGATTGCACAGGGAATCGCCAATGGGATAGATGCTTATTTTGCCGGTAATTAGGCAAGATAATTAATGACAGCAAAGAGAATGAGATCTTCTTTTGGAGAAGCATTTGCAATGCTGTGGGATTCGCCGCTTTTGCAGACGCAGGAATCACCGGCTTCTAAAGCAACGATGGTTCCGTTATCATCATAGGCTGCATGGCCGGAGAGAATGGTGATGATTTCTTCTTCTCCTTCATGCATATGCTTTCCGAGAGAACAGCCCGGTCTTAAGATGAGTTTTGCAATCATCTTGGCTGGGCTTTCATAGTCTATAGGATTGACGGAGCGGATAATTTCAACAGTGCCGGTTCCGCCTTTCATATTTTCGTTAAAAATATGTTTTAATTCAGATGCTCTATGATACATATATTACCTCCTGAATAGTTGTGCTATGCATTACAGTATAGCCAGTGAGCAGTCAAATGTAAATATGTATTGTGATAGAAAATTATTGCCAATAAGAATGAAAAAGAAATACAGGAGACCTTTATGAATTTATTATCAGCAGAGAATATAACCAAGACATTTACCGGAAGAAAGTTATTTTCCAATGCCTCCTTTTATTTACAGGAAGGAGAAAAAGTCGGAATTGTGGGAATTAATGGAACCGGAAAATCCACTTTACTGAAAATGCTGGCAGGCTTAGAGGAACCGGATGCTGGAGAAATCACCAAGGCAAATCATGCGGTAATCCGCTATCTTCCACAGATGCCGGAATTTGGAGAGGAAGAGACTGTTTTAGAAAGTGTACTGGTAACGGCACACCGGAAAAATCAGGCAGATGCTTCCGGGGAAGATTATCAGATGTGGAATTTAGAGAGCAAGGCAAAATCCATGCTCACAAGACTTGGCGTATATAATTTTGAGGAAAAGACGAAAAACTTATCCGGTGGAGAAAGAAAACGTCTGGCTCTTGTGGCAGTGCTTTTAACACCCTGCGATATTCTGCTGTTAGACGAGCCTACCAACCACCTGGATGCAGATATGGCAGAGTGGCTGGAAGGGTATTTAAAGGGTTTTAAGGGAACACTGATTATGGTAACCCATGACCGATATTTTCTGGATAGCGTATGTAACCGTATTGCAGAAATTGATAAAGGCTCCATTTACAGTTATCAGGAAAATTATTCCGGTTATCTGAATCTGAAGCAGGAGCGCATGGATATGGCAGTTGCCGGGGAACGGAAGCGGCAGTCCATCCTTCGCAAGGAGATCGCCTGGATGCAGCGGGGTGCAAGGGCAAGGTCTACCAAGCAGAAAGCACATATCAAACGTTATGAGAATCTTAGAGACCAGTCGGGACCACAGTTTGATAAGCAGGTGGAATTAAGCTCGGTTTCCAGCCGTATGGGAAAGACGACGGTAGAGCTTCATCATATCAGTAAATCCTATGGAGAAAAAAAGCTGATTGGGGATTTTTCCTATATTTTTCTTAAGAATGACAGAGTCGGATTTGTGGGACATAATGGATGCGGTAAGACCACTTTGATGAAGATTATCGATGGCAGGGTAAAGCCGGATGCCGGAGAACTGGTTATCGGACAGACCATAAAGATAGGCTATTATTCCCAGGAGATTGAAAAGGATGCATCGGCAGGGGTTGCCTATATGGACCCGTCTTTAAAGGTTATTGAATATATCCGCAATACGGCAGAATACGTCCGGACAGAGGACGGACTGGTGTCTGCATCAGCCATGTTAGAGCGTTTCTTATTTCCGCCGGAAGAACAGTATGGTGTTATCGGAAAGCTTTCCGGTGGAGAAAAGCGGAGACTGAATCTGCTTCGTGTATTGATGGAAGCACCGAATGTACTGATTTTGGACGAGCCGACCAATGATCTTGATATTACCACACTGGCAATCTTAGAGGATTATCTTGATAATTATGATGGAATCGTCATTACAGTATCCCATGACCGGTATTTCCTTGACCGTATCGCAAAGCGGATTTTCGCATTTGAACAGGGAATCATAAGGCAGTATGAGGGCGGTTATACGGATTATCTTGCCAAGCGGCCGGAAGAAGAGACTACAGTAGGAAATGCAGGCACAGAGACTTCCGGGAAGAAAGCAGACCAGACGGAAAACGCAGATGCCACAGAGAATACCGGAAAGAAGGATTCCAAGGCAACCTGGAAGAGTGGCAGAAAGTTGAAATTCACCTGGCAGGAGCAGAAGGATTATGAGACCATCGAGGATGATATTGCGGACTTGGAAGCAAAGTTAGAAGAACTGGATGAGAAGATGGGAAGCTGTGCCAGTGATTTTGTGAAGCTAAATGAGCTGACCCAGGAGAAAATAAAAGTAGAAGATGAATTGGAACACAAGATGGAACGCTGGGAGTATTTAGAGGAACTGAATGCCAGAATAAAGGCTCAGGACAAGTAGGAGAAATTGCTATGGAGAAGGAAAAAAACAGTAAGAATATTATGGACTATGCGACGGTTACTCTTTTGGATGAGGAGAATGCCATTGAAATCATCGACCAGACAAAGCTGCCTGGAACGATAGAACTGATCCGCCTAAAGAATGCGCAGGAAATCTGGGATGCCATTTATTTATTAAGAGTCCGTGGTGCACCGGCAATTGGTGTGGCAGCAGGCTTTGGCATTTATCTTCTGGCAAAGGAAATTGAGACAGAGGATTATGAAGTCTTTTATGATGCTTTTAAGAAACAGAAAGAATATTTGAATTCTTCCCGCCCTACCGCAGTCAATCTTTCCTGGGCATTAAACCGGATGGAGAAAGTCTGCATTGCAAATAAAAATAAGCCGGTTGCAGAGATCAAAGAATTGCTTCATAAAGAAGCCCTTGAGATTCAGGAAGAAGATATCCGGGTCTGCAAAAGCATCGGAGAACACGGACTGACACTGGTAAAGCCGGGTGATGGCATTTTGACCCATTGTAATGCCGGACAGCTTGCCACCAGTAAATATGGAACCGCCACAGCACCGATTTATCTGGGGGAGGAAAGAGGTTATCATTTTCATGTATTTGCAGATGAGACAAGACCTCTTTTGCAGGGGGCGAGACTTACTTCTTTTGAACTGCATGCAGCAGGGGTGGATGTGACCCTGATTTGTGATAATATGTCTGGCACCGTCATGAAACAGGGACTGGTACAGGCAGTATTTGTAGGCTGCGACCGGGTGGCGGCCAATGGAGACACCGCAAATAAAATCGGAACCTCCGTTGTGGCAACGGTAGCAAAGCGGTATCATGTACCTTTTTATGTCTGTGCACCGACCTCTACCATTGACTTAAATACAGCAACCGGAGACGACATCTGCATTGAAGAGCGTCCGGCAGAGGAAGTAACAGAAATGTGGTATCAGGAGCGGATGGCACCGGAAGGAGTCAAAGTATACAATCCGGCATTTGATGTGACAGACCACGATTTAATCAGTGGAATTGTAACAGAGTATGGAATCGCAAGAGAACCATATACGGAGAGCTTAAAAGAAATACTTTCGAAGAGAAATGCATAAGGTATCAATTTTTGTGCAAACTGATATCTTGAAAAGTGGCTATCAGTAAGGTATGATAGTAATAATGAGGTTTTAATAAAAATATAGGCGGTGTCGATTACGTACACCGCCTGTTTAGCGAAAAGAGGGAATAGAAATGGCAATAAAGTTTCAGAAAGAGCCAATGAATGCACATTCATCCATAAAGCATGTAATCGGCGTAGTCAGTGGAAAAGGTGGTGTTGGAAAATCTTTTGTCACAGCATCCATGGCAGCTGCTATGCGTAAGAAAGGTTATGAAGTAGGTATTATGGATGCCGACATTACCGGACCATCCATTCCAAAGATGTATGGAATTCATGGGAAGGCAGTCGGAGATGGAAAAGAGATTCTTCCGGCAGTGGCAGAAGATGGAACCAGGATTATGTCTGTAAACTTATTGGTAGATACAGAAGAAACACCGGTTGTATGGCGTGGACCAGTCGTTGCCGGCGTGGTAAAGCAGTTCTGGAGTGACGTGGTATGGGGTGACATTGATTACCTTTTCGTAGATATGCCGCCGGGAACCGGAGATGTTCCGTTGACGGTATTCCAGTCTCTTCCGGTAGAAGGAATCATTATCGTAACTTCTCCGCAGGAACTGGTTCAGATGATTGTAAAGAAAGCATATAACATGGCAGGGATGATGAATGTTCCTGTCCTTGGAATCGTTGAAAATTACAGCTATTTAAAATGTCCGGATTGTGGAAAAGAGATTTCATTATTTGGAGAAAGCCATATTGATGAAATCGCAGCAGACCTTGATTTGTCCGTTCTTGGAAAACTTCCATTGGATCCGGCATATGCAAAAGCTGCCGATGCAGGACAATTTTATACTATGGACAACCCATATATTGCCAAAGCAATTGAGGCGTTGGAACAAATTTAGATAATAACAGGTAATCTGCCATTTCGGTGGGTTACCTGTTTTATGCGGGAAAATATGTTTCCCGTAGTTAAAGCGGATGCAGCATAGCAACAGAAAAATGCATGAAAAGCACCGCGGACGTGGAAAATAAAATTCCACGGATATCACACATTATATTTTAAGGAGGAGCTTTCGTTATGAACGAACGAAAAGACGCAATTCGCGACGCACGGACACTTGGTGTTCCAAAGATGCTGTTGTTAGGACTTCAGCACATGTTCGCAATGTTTGGCGCAACCATTCTTGTGCCGATTCTGGTGAACAGCTATTTTGAGGGAGAAGGCCTTTCCGTACAGGTTACTTTAATCTGTGCCGGTCTTGGAACTTTATTCTTCCACCTTTGTACCAAATTAAAAGTACCTGCATTCTTAGGTTCATCCTTTGCATTCTTAGGAGGATTTTCTACGATTGCACAGTTGGATACCGGAGTCTTTGCAGACATGACCATGGGAGAGAAGCTTCCATATGCCTGTGGTGGTATTGTTGTCGCAGGAGCTTTATATCTGATTCTTGCACTTGTTATCAAAGTCGTAGGAGTAAAGAAAGTAATGCGTTTCCTGCCACCTGTTGTAACAGGACCAATCATCATCTGTATCGGACTTTCCCTTGCACCATCCGCAGTAAGCAATGCATCCACCAACTGGATTCTTGCACTGATTGCACTGGCAGTTATCATTATCTTTAACATCTGGGGAAAAGGAATGTTTCGCATTATTCCAATTCTTTTAGGTGTTGTCATTTCCTATGCAGCAGCACTGATTATGCAGGCAGCAGGACTGACTAATCCGGATGGAAGTGCTATCTTAAACTTTACCGAAGTAGCATCTGCAAGCTGGGTAGGATTTCCACCATTCCAGTTATGTAAATTTAACCTGACTGCAATCTTAGTTATGGCACCAATCGCACTGGCAACTATGATGGAGCATATCGGAGATATGTCTGCAATTTCTGCAACTGTTGGTGAGAACTTCATCGAAGATCCGGGACTTCACAGAACCTTAATTGGTGACGGACTTGCAACCGCATTTGCAGGTATGGTTGGTGGTCCTGCAAATACTACATATGGTGAGAATACCGGTGTATTGGAATTAAGCCGTGTGCATGACCCTAGAGTGATCCGTATTGCAGCTGTATTTGCAGTTATCTTAAGCTTTATTCCGAAAATGGCTGAAATCATTGGTTCCATGCCATCTGCAATCATCGGTGGTGTCAGCTTCATGCTTTATGGTATGATTTCTGCAATCGGTGTCAGAAACGTAGTAGAAAATCACGTTGATTTCACCAAATCCCGTAACTTAATCATTGCAGCAGTAATCTTAGTCAGCGGACTTGGATTTTCCAATGGACTTACCTTTACCATTGCAGGAACCAGCATTACTTTAACCGGACTTGCAATCGCAGCTTTAGCCGGAATTATCTTAAATGCAATCTTACCTGGTAAAGATTATCAGTTCGGAGATGACCCAAAGGCAGATGCCAACCGTGGACTTGACATGAATCCGATTCAGGAAGAAGATATTCAGTAAGAAATAGAACGCAATTTATGTAGAAAGAAACAGGTCATATTCAGCTTGTGAGGGCTGGGATGACCTGTTTTTGTTGCTGGGGGATGTGAAGTTTCCTTCTGATTCTACCCAATTTTGTCATAAGCAACTTCATGAAAATGATTGGCGGAGGAGGGTCGAATTTAAAAGTTTAGACTTTACAAATGAAACTAGATTAGTTTTTTAATATTTCATTAAGTTGTTTCGAAATCAAAGGAAACACGGTATACTATAAGCAGCAGTAAAAGTGATGAAAATGTGGAGAAAGAAGAGGAACATATCATGTTAGAACAGTTATTACATATAGATGGACAGATTTTATTATGGATACAGGAATATCTGCGATTCCCGGCACTGACTTCTGTGATGAAGGATATTACGAATCTTGGAAATGCGGGAATCTTATGGATTCTGATAACCATCGTACTTTTGTTGGACAAGAAGACGAGAACGGTAGGCTATATGTCGGCACTGGCATTAATTGGTTCGTTAATCGTAGACAATATTATACTTAAGAATCTGGTGGCAAGAACCAGACCTTATGAAGTGGTTGATGGATTGAAGCTTTTAATTGAAAAGCAGCCGGATTATTCTTTCCCATCGGGACATACCGGAAGTTCTTTCGCATCAGCAATTGTATTATGGAAGGAGCTTCCTAAAAAATATGGAGTAATGGCATTAATTGTAGCAATTCTGATTGCATATTCACGGTTATATGTAGGGGTGCATTATCCGTCAGATGTGTTGGCAGGAGTTGTGATTGGAACCGTACTGGCGTTAGTTTCGGTATGGCTGGTAAAAAAGATTCAGGGGCAGAAGAAACTTGTGAAGTAGGAGAAACATTTCAAAACTAGAGACAAAAAATAGAGAATGATAGGAAACAGACCGGAAAGCAGGAGGAGAAGGATGGAATTACAGCAGGCGGTGGAATTATCAAAGCGGGTTCAAAATGAAATCAAAAAAAGCGTAAAAGGAAAAGATGATTGTATCCGGAAGGCATTCTGTGCAATTTTAGCAGGAGGACACATTTTAATTGAAGATGTACCGGGAGTGGGAAAGACAACGCTGGCACTGGCTTTTTCGAGGGCATTGTGCCTTGAAAATCACAGGGTACAGTTTACACCGGATGTACTGCCGGCAGATATCTTGGGATTTTCTATGTATGATAAGGAGCAGGGCGGCTTTTATTATCATCCGGGTGCGGTCATGTGCAATCTGTTTTTGGCAGATGAGATTAACCGTACTTCGCCAAAGACCCAGTCAGCCCTGTTAGAGGTTATGGAAGAAGGAAAAGTGACGGTAGATGGCATCAGTCATCCGGTTCCGAAACCATTTCTTGTAATGGCAACCCAGAATCCGAAGGGAAGTGCCGGGACACAGATGCTGCCGGAATCCCAGTTAGACCGTTTTATGATTTGTATGAGCATGGGATACCCGGATTTGAAAAGTGAGATTGAGATTGCTAAAGGACAGAGCATCGGACAGAGCTATGAGAGCATAGAAGGTGTGATGACAGGGGTACAGCTGCAGGCAATGAAAGAAACCGTAGAAAATATTTTTATACATGACAGAATTTATGAATATATGATGGCGCTGATTCATGCCACCAGAAAAAATCCTTATATTGAGCTGGGCGTCAGTCCGCGTGGAATGGTGGCTCTGACGAAAATGGTGCGTGCCAATGCATTTTTAAATGAGAGAGATTATGTGATTCCGGCTGATGTAGAGGATGTTTTTTATGATGTCACAAAGCATAGAATCGTATTAAATACCAAAGCACGGGTTACCGGGGTGTCCGGGGAAGCAGTTCTTGAAAAAATTATGGAAGATACCACAAAACCAACTTCATTTAAGGGAAAAGAGTAGCCTATGGCAACAGGACTGATACTTGTACTTATTGTTGGTGCATTAGGATATCTTGGAATCATTTATACCAGCCCGGCATTGATACTTTTGGCGATTTGCTGCGGGGTAATGTTGTTTTTAGGCTATGGCTATATTTTATATATGATGTTCCGGGTAAAATGCCGGATTCAGATTCCGATTGTTATGGCAGAGCAGGAAGAAGGCGTTATGATCTGTGCGGTGACGGAAAACCAGAGCAGGCTGCCATTGCCGAAGGTAGTATACCGGATGGATTACCGGAATTCTTTTGGCAGAAAAAAAAGAATATTATCCATACAGGCTGCAGCAGATGCAAAGAGCAGCAGCCGGATGAGCATGGAGGTAGCAGCAAAAAGCAGTGGAAATTATACATTCCGGCTGGTTCGGGTTAGATTTTATGGTCTGCTTGGAATCGGCTATCTGACCAGATATGTGCGCTATGAGGAACGACTTTCCATTATGCCAAAGATAACACCTGTGATGATAGAGGTGGGATTAGCTTCCCGGTATTTTCAGGGAGAAGCAGAAGTATATGATGATAAGACCGGCGGAGATGATGTATCGGAGGTATTTCAGATCCGTTCCTTTCAGCCGGGAGATAAAATCCAGAATATTCACTGGAAGTTATCAGCAAAAGAAGATGAGCTGATGGTTCGGGAAAACAGTCTGCCGATGGGCTGTCCGGTGGTGATTCTGCTTGACATCAGCGGAGGACAGAAAGAGACGGAGAAACAGAGAAACCGCTTTTTTGAAATGGTGATTTCGATTTCTTTCGGACTGGTGGAAAAACAGTGTCCTCATTATATCGCATGGTATGATGAAAAGGAACATGACCTCATCCGGGTAAGGGTAGATAAAGAAGAGAGGGTATATTATTTTATTCTGCTTTTGTATGGCGCAGTTCAGAGCCGGGAAAAGATGGATATTGCACTTTTATATCAGGAGAAATACCGGGGTGAGACAGCAGTTACAAAGATAGAAATGAACCTTGCAGGAAAATTTATTGTGGCAGGAACGGAAATAGAAGATTTCGCAAAAGCGGAGATTAGAGTATGAGAAAAAAGAAGAAAACTTATGCATCGGTTATGAAAAAGACTGGAAATATACGGTATTCGCAGAAAGGACGGCGGGCAGGAAAAATTGCATTGCCGCCGCAGGTCATGCGTGTGGGAATGCAGAGCCTGCTGGCTGTGCTTTGGGAGCTTTCCATGTTCTTTATATTTGGAGACATCTTTCTGACTAACCGGTTTGGAAAGCCTGCATTGATATGGGTTTCTGTTTCTGCGGCAGCATTGACGGTTTCTTTTTCCTATTTTAAGAAGGCGGACAAGTGGCTGCTGCCCATGGGAGAACTGCTGGTGGGACTGGTGCTTAGCTGGAAAGAGCTTTACCCAGGGCTGGCAGGACTCATCCACCTTGTAGTGCAGAAAATCAATATGTATTATAATGTGCAGATTGTATCCGGATTTGAACAGTATCTCGATTTAAATCCGGTGATAGCAGTAACAGCATGGCTGTTAGTCATCTTGTCTATTCTTCAGATTTATTTTCTGGTGGTAAGAAAACGACTGGCTGGAGTGTTGATTCCACCGGTACTTCTTATAATACTGGATTTTGCGGTGGGCTATGCACCATCAAAGCGGGCATTGATTTGTTTCTCACTGGCTGCGGCAGGAAGCTTTGGTTACCGGGCTGCCGGACGGGTGGAATTAAAGCAGTTGGAATATCTAAGGCAGAAAGCAGTATGCCTTTTTCTGGTGGTGGCGGTAGTTGTTTCTTCGCTGGTATTTAGAGTGGCAGAGCCGAAAGCCAATGAAATAGTGGCAAGAAGAAGTGAAATTGAAAAAGCTGCGCAGGATATGGTAACAGAAGTGGCAATGACAGCTACCAATCTTTTGGCAGAAATTCCTTTTGGTAAAGATATTTTCAACTTCCATCAGCCGGGACGGATCAGCAATATGGCGCCGAAATTTGAGGACAAACCGGTTATGGAAGTGACCGCTTATCAGATACCGGATGATACGGTATATTTAAGAGGTTATGTAGGCGATTATTATAAAAATGGAAGCTGGAAGACTTATGATTCCAGTGATTTTGTATCTGCCATGCAGAAAGTGGACAGCAGCCTTAAGGAACAGACCGCGGGACAGCAGGTACAGAATATTCTGGCATATACCCAGAGCTATTATACCTATTACTGGGATACCATTTACCGGGTGCAGTATTTTGATGAGAAGGACCCCTATGCATACCTGCCATACTATACGTTGGCAAGCTATTATCAGGATGAACGGCAGCCCGCCGGGGTTCTTATGGATGGAGACCGTACTGTGCTCCGGAATGGCAATGACGTTCTGGAAGTAGACGGAACCATAAGAAACAGCATGTCACATCTTTATATGAATGCTTTGTTTACAGCAGATTTGGCAGATGGTGCTTATGTGGACCGGAATGAGACACTGAGCGAATCGGAAGTAAATGAAATTATAGAGAATATGAATAGCTGGCGGTATGATTTGGCTGGGTTTAACAGCAAATTACCGGAAGACGAATGGGCATTTATAAAAAAATATAATAAGTATACGGAAAAGTATACATA
>ERZ1026850.602-NODE-602-length-21783-cov-9.060797_pt1 | contig 21783 bp, 19 predicted proteins | sample MGYA00380155_ERZ1026850 | MGnify/ENA primary metagenome ERZ1026850 (study PRJEB33269, sample SAMEA4719791) | human gut metagenome | biome: human-associated habitat; feature: organic feature; material: feces | place: Cameroon | collected 2013-10 ... | reverse complement strand
ATACATGATTATCCATCAGTTATAGTTCATTTAAATCCTGTTATACAAACAATGACAACATTCCTTCCAAGAATGAAACAAAGAAAACAAAAGAATGAATAAGTATATGAATAAAAAGAACTGCCAGAAAAGCAATATTGCCAATTCTAACAGTCCTTTTCGATTTTTACCCCACCCTGAAATCCTTCCTCGGATGCTTGTTCATCAGAATGTCCCGCTGCTTTGCTGTGGAAACATGGGTGTAGATTTCCGTGATGTGGATGGAACTGTGACCAAGCATTTCCTGGATGTAGCGGATATCCACATCGGCTTCTAAGAGGCTGGTGGCGAAGGTGTGGCGGAACATATGCGGAGTGATGTGCATATCAATGGAAGCAAGGCTGCAGTATTTCCGGATAGTCCGGCGGACGTACTGGTCGGAGAGCGGACGTCCTGCCTGGTTGACGAAGAAGCGGTTGGTACGCTTAATATCAGGAAGGTAACATTTCCGGTATTCCAGCAGGGTGTGGACAACATCGTCATTGCCAATCTGGAGGAGCCGCTCTTTGGAACCTTTGCCGAAGATGAGCAGAGTCCGGTTGGAAAGGTTGATGTCATCCGGTGTGATGGAACACAACTCAGAGATTCGGATGCCGGTGGCGAAAAGCAGCTCGATAACAGCAGCATCCCGGAGCGCATTTTTACGCTGGAAATCGGTGGCAGCGTGGGAGTATTGGTGATAGATAGAAGATAAAAGCAGTTCAATCGTAGGAAGCGGAATGGTTTTAGGCAGAATCACCGGTTCCCGGAATTTGATATGCAATTTGTTAAAAGGATTGGAGACAATGCGGTCGCGGTAGTCGAGGTAGTGGAAAAAGGCTTTGAGGGAGGCAAGCTTTCGTTTCACAGTTTTCGGTTTGAATTGTTCGTGAAGAGTTGCAATATAGGATTCTAATATGGAGGGAGAAAGTTCGGATATGCTGGAGAGGGAAGGAAAAGCAGCCGCAAGGCTGACACCAAACTGTGTAAGGTCGATGCGGTATGCTTTTAAGGTTTTGTCATCAAGGCGTTTCTGGGTGCGGCAGTAGGTTAAATACTGGTTCATTTCAAAGTTAAAATCATGCATAATAAATACTCCTTTGTATGTGGCAGGAGGCTGTCCTGCCTGAATATAGATATAAGAGTATATCATAGAAAAATTTTTTATAAAAATTTCCAACTTCATATTGACAATTTGATATCCCAAGCGTATTATGAACATATGAACAAATGCTCATATGTTAAAACGACCTGGAGGTGAGAAGATGGCAATGAACGATGTAGAATGCTGCGAAGAAAACTGCATTCATGCAGAGCTTCTTAAGAAAGCACGGGAGAAGATGCCGGATGAAGATGAGTTATATGATCTGGCAGAGCTTTTTAAGGTATTTGGTGATTCCACCAGAATCCGGATTCTGTTTGTGCTGTTTGGCTCGGAAGTATGTGTCTGCGATTTGGCGGAGACACTAAATATGACGCAGTCGGCGGTATCCCATCAGTTAAAAATCTTGAAACAGGCAAAGTTAGTCAGCAGCAGGCGGGAAGGTAAATCCGTATTTTATTCACTGGCAGATGAACATGTAAGAACTATTATCGACCAGGGCAGAGAACATATTGAAGAATGAGGAGGACATTATTATGAAGAAAAAATTTAAATTGGAAGACTTAGACTGTGCAAACTGTGCAGCAAAAATGGAAGACGCAATCAAGAAAATCCCGGGAGTCAATGATGCTGTAGTAAGCTTCATGACACAGAAAATGACCATCGATGCGGAAGATGAGCGTTTTGAAGAAATTATGGATGAAGTAGTAAAGACATGTGCAAAGGTAGAACCGGACTGCCGGATTCTGCGATAGGAGATAGCTTATGACAAAGAATCAGAAAAAAATGCTGGAGCGTATTCTGGTTACGGGTGTGTTATTTGTAGCACTTCTGGTATTGGAACACGTTGGTATCTTAGAACAGATTACACAGCCAGTCCTGATTTTTATTATTTATCTTGTGCCGTATCTTCTGATTGGCTATGATATTGTATTTAAAGCATTTCGGAATATCAGTCATGGACAGGTATTTGATGAGAACTTTCTGATGATGATTGCAACGTTTGGAGCATTTGGAGTACGGGAGTATTCCGAGGGTGTTGCAGTTATGCTGTTCTATCAGATTGGAGAACTTTTCCAGGGCTATGCAGTTGGAAAATCCAGACAGTCCATTGCAGATATGATGGACATTTGTCCGGAATATGCCAATGTGGAAGAGGATGGCAAGTTAGTCCAGGTAGATCCGGATGACGTGGAAATCGGCACTGTCATTGTGGTAAAACCGGGCGAGCGTATTCCGCTGGATGGAATTGTAGTAGAAGGTGAGTCCATGGTCGATACCGCGGCACTGACCGGAGAATCTGTTCCAAGAAGAGCAGCAGAAGGTGATGAAATCATCAGCGGCTGTGTCAATGGAAGCGGTACTTTAAAGGTAAAGGTAACAAAAGCATTCGAGGATTCCACAGTATCCAAGATTCTGGAACTGGTGGAGAATGCCAGCAGCAAGAAAGCAAGAGTGGAGAATTTTATCACCAGATTTGCAAAATATTATACTCCGGTTGTTACCATTGGAGCAGTAATTCTTGCAATCCTGCCACCGATTATTTTAGGCGGCGGCTGGGCTGAGTGGATTCAGAGAGCCTGTATTTTCCTTGTTATTTCCTGCCCGTGTGCCCTTGTAATCTCAGTCCCATTGGGATTCTTCGGCGGTATCGGAGCATCTTCTAACTTAGGTGTTCTGGTAAAAGGAAGTAACTATTTAGAGGCAGTGGCTGAGATGACCACTATCGTATTTGATAAAACCGGTACACTGACCAAAGGCGAGTTCAAGGTATCTGAGGTACTTCCGGTAAATGGAAGCAAAGAGGAACTCTTAGAGCTTGCGGCTCATGTAGAAGGATATTCCAATCATCCGATTGCTAATTCCGTCCGTGAAGCCTATGGCAAAGAACTGGATATGAACCGGGTAAATGGAACAGAAGAAATTGCCGGACATGGAATTCATACATGTGTAGATGGAAAAGAAGTATGGCTTGGAAATGCCAAAATGATGGCAGCCCGGAATATTTCCTATACCGAAAACAGCAGTGCCGGAACCGTAATTTATGTTGCAGTAGATGGCGCATTTGCCGGAACCATTGTAATTTCCGATTCCATTAAGGAAGGCGTAAAAGAAGCCATCCACAGCATGAAGAAGGTAGGCGTGAAGAAATGCGTTATGCTGACAGGAGACCGTAAGGCAGCAGCACAGGCAGTGGCAGATGAACTGGGACTGGATGAAGTGCATGCAGAATTACTGCCGGGTGACAAAGTAAGTCAGGTTGAGGCACTTCTGAAAGAACAGCATGAGAAAGAAAAACTTGCATTTGTGGGTGATGGCATCAACGATGCACCAGTACTGACCAGAGCAGATATTGGAATCGCAATGGGAAGTATGGGTTCTGATGCGGCAATCGAAGCTGCAGATGTAGTTCTTATGGATGATGATGTGCGAAAGATTGCATCTCTTGTGAAGATTGCAAGAAAGACACTTTCCATCGTGCACCAGAATATTGTATTTGCACTTGGCGTAAAAGCAATTGTGCTGATACTCGGTGCATTTGGTATTGCCAATATGTGGGAAGCAGTATTTGCAGATGTAGGTGTATCTGTCATTGCAATTTTAAATTCCATGCGGACCCTGCGCATTGCAAAGAAATAGTATAAAGGCGTTTATTGAGAAAAAGAATCAGTAAACGCCTTTCTTTTACCAAGTGGATAGACTATACTAACAAAAGTTACAAAAAGCTAACGAAAAGCTGGAAATAGTACAGCATTGGGAAAGATGGAAGCAGGAGTAACAAAATAAAAGAATTGAAAAAAGGGTCAGAAAAGAAAAAGGAGGATGAATATGTTTCTGGAGATTCAGGATCTGAAAAAAAGTTTTGGACAGGGAGAGGCAAAAACAGAAGTTTTGAAGGGAATTAATTTCTCTGTTGAAAAAGGTGAGATTTGCGTATTGTTAGGACCGTCTGGTTCCGGTAAATCAACACTTTTGAATATTATCGGAGGAATTGACCGCGCAGACAGCGGCTATATTTCCATCAATGGAGAGAAAACAGCAGATATGAACGAAAAGGCACTGACGAATTACCGCCGCCGCCATTTAGGATATGTATTTCAGATGTATAATCTGATTCCAAACCTCAATGTGAAGGAAAATATCGAGGTAGGAGCATATCTGAGTGATAAATCATTAGACATTGACGAATTGCTTAAGACACTGGGACTTTATGAGCATCGTCATAAGCTGCCAAACCAGTTATCTGGTGGACAGCAGCAGCGTACAGCCATTGGCCGTGCCATTGTAAAGAACCCGGATATTCTGCTCTGTGATGAGCCGACCGGGGCACTGGATTACAATACATCCAAAGAGATTTTGAAGCTGATTGAGGATGTAAATCAGAAATATGGAAATACCGTTATTATGGTTACCCATAATGATGCCATCAAAAATATGGCAGACCGTGTCATTAAGCTGCGTGATGGACAGATTCGAAAGGATTACACCAATGAAGTGAAGATTCCTGCACAGGAACTTGACTGGTAAAGGCGGTGATGAAAGTGAAGAGTCCATTAAGAAAACGAATTCCAAGGGAATTGAAAACAGATTTTGGAAAATATCTTGTGATTTTCCTGTTCCTGACAGCTACTATCGGATTTGTATCGGGATTTCTGGTGGCAGGAAGCAGTATGATAACTGCCTATAATGAGAGTTTTGAAAAGTACAATATTGAAGACGGTAATTTCGAGCTGATGGAAGAAGCTGACGATACCCTGCTTACAGAACTGGAAAAAGAAGGTGTAACAATTTATGAGAATTACTATCTGGAAGAAGAGGTGGTAAATGGCAAGTCAGACAGTACCCTCCGTATTTTTAAACCGAGAAACGAAGTGGATAAAGTATGTCTGATGGATGGAGAAATGCCGCAGCAGGAAGATGAAATTGCAATTGACCGGATGTATGCGGACAATAATTCCTTAAAAGTAGGAGATACCATTAAAGTAGGCGGCGAGAAAAAGACCATCAGCGGTCTTGTGGCATTATCAGATTACAGTGCTCTGTTTTCCGATAGCAAGGATCTGATGTTTGATGCCATAAAATTTGGCGTTGCCATTGCCACAGAGGATGCCTTTGATGCTTATGGTACCGGCAATCTCCATTACAGCTATTCCTGGAAATATGAAAAAGCTCCGTCTGATGATACGGAAGCAAAAGAGAAAGCAGAAGATTTTATGAAAGTGCTGGGCAGTAAGGCAGCAATAGCAGCATACATACCGGCATTTTCCAATCAGGCAATTCATTTTACGGGAGATGATATGGGTGGAGACAAAACAATGGTAATGACGCTGTTATATATCCTGATAGCGATTATGGCATTTGTCTTTGCGGTCACCACCAATAATACGATTACAAAAGAAGCGGCAGTCATCGGAACGCTGCGTGCATCCGGCTATACCAGGGGAGAACTGCTGCGGCATTATCTGCATCTTCCGGTATTGGTGACAATTGTAGCAGCAATTATTGGAAATATACTTGGCTATACCGTATTTAAAAATATGGTAGCAGATTTGTACTATGGAAGCTATAGTCTGCCGACCTACCATACCATCTGGAATGGGGATGCATTTATCCTGACAACGGTGATTCCGGCAATCATAATGATTGTTATTAATCTGCTTTTGATTTCTTCCAAACTGCGTATTTCACCACTGAATTTCCTGCGTAGGGATTTGAGTAGAAGAAAGCGGAAAAAAGCAGTAAAACTGCCGCATTTCAAATTCTTTAACCGGTTCCGTATCCGTATTATTTTACAGAACCGTGCGGGCTACCTGACTTTATTTATCGGTATTGCTTTTGCAGAAATTCTGTTGGTTTTCGGCATGATGATGTCACCACTTTTAGACCATTATCAGGATGAAGTGCTGTCCCACATGCTTGCAGATTATCAGTATGTATTAAAAGCACCGGTTCCAACGGAAACAGATGGCGCAGAGGCTTATCTTGCCGGTAGTTTAAAGACAATGCCGACAGAATTCAGCAGCGAAGAGGTCAGCGTCTATGGAGTTGAAAAAGACAGTGCTTATGTTGACATTGATTTCCCAAAAGAAGGCGTCTACATTTCGGATAGTTATGCAGAAAAATACCGGCTTGCAGAAGGCGATACCATTGAGTTAAAGGAAACTTATGGAGATAAGAAATACAAGTTTAAGGTGGCTGGAATCTATGAGTATCCGGCAGCGGTGGCAATTTTTATGCCGGAAGAGGAATATCGGGATGTATTCGACAAAGAGGAGGATTATTTCAATGGATATTTCTCTGATAAGAAGATTACCGATATTGAGGATGCCTATATCATGACGACCATTACAGAAGATGACCTCACCAAGGTATCAAGACAGCTTGATGTATCTATGGGAGGCATGTTCTATCTGATGAATGTATTTTCTGTTGCACTGGCAGCAATCCTTATTTACCTGATGACAAAGCTGATTATCGAGCGGAACGCTTCATCCATATCCATGGTTAAAATATTGGGTTACAACACCCGTGAAATCGGGAAATTGTATCTGACAGCCACCACCTGGATTGTGGTAATATCCGTTATCCTGGGTGAAGCAATTGCTACCGAGACCATTAATGTCATCTACCGGGCAATGATGAGTGATTACTCCGGCTGGCTGAGCATCTACTATGACCCAAACATCTACTGGAAAATACTACTTATGGTACTGGCAGCATACTTCGTAGTGGCATTGTTCTGCCTTCGGAAGATTCGGAAGATACCGATGGACGAAGCTTTGAAGAATGTAGAGTAGAATCGGAAAAGTTAATATTGTAGAGATAATAAAAACCAGTAGTTTTGCTGAAGAGAAGGGCATTAACCATATCAATTAGAGCTTAGCGGCACTTATAGATATGGTGCCGTCCTTTTTCAGCGAAACTGCTGTTTTTTTTATATTATTGACATTATGAAAATATTGCTATCTTTATACAAGTATAATTTCTCCCCACCCTGCCAAACTAAAACCATATCAGACTAACCGAAATTCTCAATATGATAAAAAATTCTCACCACGCACATTTTATGTTGACAACAGAAATATAATTAGTTATGATAAACACAAGTTAGAAATAACTAACTAGAACGAAAGGAAAAGAAGCTATGAGTACAGAGATTCTGGAAATTGTACAACAGATGGATTTACACAATGCAGAGACGCAGTTAGCGTTGCAATGTGCCCCATTGATCGCAGGAGTAAAGATATCCAATCTCTTAGTCGTTTCAACAGGCATGGAAGATGCGGTAAAACAGTGCCTGAGAAAATCCGGAATTTCATTCCTGCTATTGCTCAGGACCAGGGAAAAAGCTCGTTACCTTCTTTTTCGGAAGAAACCGTTGGAGGCGTATCTGATGCGTAAAGAGATACGAGAGCTGCTGCAGGAGTCCGGTTATCAGGACTTTACGCTCGGAAATATTCTCAGTACGTTTCAGAAACGTTACCAGGGTTATATGTGCGGAGAACCTGGTTTTCCTCATGAAATGGGAGTGCTGCTTGGCTATCCGGTAGAAGATGTAAGAGGATTTATGGAACAGAATGGACAGAATGCACTCTATCAGGGTTACTGGAAAGTGTATGCGCACGTTCCGGAGAAGAAACGTCTTTTCACACGCTATGATATGGAAAAGGAGACCATCATCCAGCTTCTCTCCAATGGAGTGGGAATGCGGGACATCATTGGTATTTATAATGACAGCATGCCGCAGAAAGCGGCTGTTTAGGAGGTAGAAAAAATGAGTAAGATTCAGGTAGTTTATTGGACACAGTCAGGAAACACACAGGCAATGGCTGAGGCTGTTGGAAGAGGAATTGAAGCAGCTGGCAAAGAAGCAGAGGTTGTTGATGTAAGTACAGCTGATATGGATGCATTAAAAGCTTCTTCCGTATTTGCAATGGGATGTCCTGCAATGGGTGCAGAAGTCTTAGAAGAAGGCGAGATGGAACCATTCGTTGAAGAAGTAGAAGGCTTTGCAGCAGGAAAGAAAATCGCATTATTCGGTTCTTACGGATGGGGCGATGGACAGTGGATGCGTGATTGGGTAGACCGTATGACAAGCGCAGGAGCAACCGTTGTAAATGGCGAAGGTGTGATTTGTCAGGAAGCACCGGATGACGATGCAGTCGCTGCATGCGAAAGCTTAGGCAAACAGTTAGCAGGAATGTAAATTCCAAAAACAAAATCATTTCCGTAGGGTACAAACAAATTGTATTATATATCATAACCAGAAGAAGTCTTGCAGAAAACTGCAAGGCTTTTTCACTTTACAGGAAATTGCTTTCCTGTAAAGTGAAAAACGCTCCGCGAGGATGCGCACTGCGGCGTATAAGGCAGATGTCGCAAGCGACCGCCGCAGGCGCGAGAATGTGCCAAGGCACATTCTTAGTTCATTTACAGGAAATTGCTTTCCTGTAAAGTGAAAAACGCTCCGCGAGGATGCGCACTGCGGCGTATAAGGTAGATGTCGCAAGCGACCGCCGCAGGCGCGAGAATGTGCCAAGATACATTCTTGGTTCCGTTTTGAAAACAGCTGCATATACTGATAAGAAGGACTGGAAACAGGTGAAAGAATGAAAGTATTGAATCCGGGAGAACGCTCCGTGCTGGTACAGTATGTGCAGCTGGCATTGAACCGTGCGGGATATGACATAAGGAAAGATGGAATTTTGGGAGAGAATACCTGCAGGGCATTGCGGCAGTTTTTAAGGAAAAAGAGCGGGGAAGAATTTAACTGTAAAATAGATGATGCAGTGTGGGGGAAGCTTTTCCCCTATTTAAAAGGATATACGATGCATGAAATAAAATCCGGTGATACCTTATGGGGTATTGCGGCAAATTATGACACCAGTGTATCAGCGATTATGACAGCCAATCCAACAGTAAATCCGCTGGCACTGCGAACCGGAAGTATTCTTGCAATTCCATTCTCTTTTTCGCTTGTAGCAGAAGATGTGGCTTACACTTCTTATCTTAATGACTGGATATTGGAAGGTCTTACGGTACGCTATCCTTTCTTAGTGCAGGGAAATATTGGAAAAAGTGCGATGGGAAAGGAAATTCCCTATCTTCGGATTGGAACAGGAGAGAGGGAAGTCTTTTACAGTGGAGCATATCATGCCAACGAATGGATTACCACACCGGTCCTGCTTAAATTTGCGGAAGAATATGCCCATGCATTTGCGGCGGGACGCATGCTTTATACTGTGCAGGCAGCGTGGCTTTTTTATGGATTTTCCCTATATCTTGTTCCCATGGTAAACCCGGATGGCGTGGATTTAGTGAATGGAGTATTGGAAGAGGGTGCATCCTTAGAAGAGGCAGAGCGCATTGCAGCAGATTATCCGAAGATTCCATTTCCGGATGGCTGGAAAGCCAATATAGAAGGAATTGATTTGAATTTACAATTTCCGGCAGGCTGGGAAAATGCCAGAGAAATTAAATTTGCCATGGGATTTACAACACCGGCACCAAGAGATTATGTGGGAGAGGCTCCCCTTGTGGCACCGGAAAGCCGCAGTGTCTATGAATTTACAAGAGCCCATGATTTTTCGTTAATTCTGGCATATCATGCCCAGGGAGAAGTGGTTTACTGGCGGTATCTTGACTATGAACCGGCAGATTCCAGAAGAATTGCAGAATACTTTGGTGAGGTCAGCGGATACCGGGTGGAAGAGACCCCATCCATATCAGGCTATGCCGGTTTCAAAGACTGGTTTATTCAGGAATACAATCGTCCCGGTTATACCATTGAGGTGGGAATGGGGGTAAGCCCGCTTCCGATGAGCCAGTTTGCCGGAATCTATGAAGATAACCGGCTGATTTTAGAAGGCGGCATGACGGAACTTGTGCGATAACCGGGGATGTGTTATATTGTAGCAGAGAAAAGATGAGGAAACTGGAGCGTAAGATGAACACAGCATACAGCTATGAGATACAGCCGCTGGATGAACATTCCATAAGTATAGAGCGGGTATATGGGACGACACCGGTTATTGTAATTCCAGAGCAGATAGATGGATTCACAGTAAAGAGAATAGGCGCATATTGTTTTTCGGAAAGCAAACATGTTCCGGCAGATGCCGTTACCATCGGCGGGGTGGACAGTTTTATGAAAGCATTATGCGGAAATGATATCGAAGAAATTTCTTTGCCGGATTCCGTGGAACAAATCGGGAATCTGGCATTTTATAATTGCCGGAAATTACGGACACTCACCATGGGGCAATTCTTAAAAGAATTAGGAAGCGATGCCTTTATGAACTGCCGGAGCTTAAAGCGGCTGGTGCTTCGTTCTTCCATGAAAGAAGCCAGTGGCGCACAGCTTATTTTAAATCAGGTTCGGGCTGATTTGGAAGTGGAATTTAAGGAAGCCTTATTTTTCTATCCGGAATATTATGATTCCTATGAAGAAATCGGACCGGCGCATATATTTGCACTGAATATTGCGGGGGAAGGTTTCCGGGCAAGACAGTGTTTTCATGAGCGGATGGTAGATGCCGCCGCATACGATATGATATTTGAGCGGATCTGCATTGAGGAGAAGATGTGGACTGCAGCCAGAATGGCACTTTGCAGACTGGCATATCCGGTGGAATTAAAGGGAGAAGCTTATGAACGTTATCTTTCTTATTTAAAAGAACATGCCAGTGAGGTATGCGATGTTTTGATTTTGAAAAAAGATTTAGCATTATTAGAGTTGATATGCCGGCTTCAGGTGGTGGAGCGGAGTGGAATCACAGCATTAATCGAACAGGCAGCAGAAGCCGGCTGGGCAGAAGGCAGTGTCAGCTTAAGTGGCTGGCAGCAGAAATATTATAAGGAAGAAACAGCTTCTTCCTGTTATGATATCGAGTGGTAAAGACAGCAGAAAATCAAGAAAATATGCAGTGGCAGAAAGGAGCAGAAGATGGCGCATATACAGACCCAGAGTGAATGGGAAAATGATATGTCTGTAAAAATATTACAGCATGCAAGAAGTGAAATCTATCTGGATTTGCGATATCTTGATGTGGCACTTTCTGCATTGAAGCCTCAGGCAATGGAAGGCTTAGAGACGATGGCTACGGACGGAGAGAGCCTCTTTTTTTCAGCAGGACAGGTAATCCGCGTATTCCGGAATAATCCGGCATTTATGAACCGGGCGTACCTGCACACGATATTGCACTGTATTTTTTCACACTTATTTTTAAAAGGAAACAGAGATACAAAGCTTTGGAATCTTGCCTGCGATATTGTAGTGGAGCAGACCATTGACGGCATGGACAAGCCCTGTACCAGGCGCGCATTAAGCTTTCTGCGGCAGCAGACTTATGCCGCATTGAAAAGTGAGGGGCGGATTTCTGCGGCAGTGGTATACCGCTGGCTGCGGGGAAAATCCATGGAAGAGCTTCTTATATTAAATCATGAATTTTATACGGATGACCACCGTTTCTGGAAAGAGGAAAGCGGTAATGGTGCAGCATCTGCAGCCAGAAATAAATGGAATAAGATAGCAAGACAGACCAGTATGGCAAAGAAGCGCCATGGAGATGAGCCGGAAAAGGGCGAAGAACTCCTGATGGCACAGATCAGTGCTGCGAAAAGCCGCCGGAGTTATAAGGAATTTTTACAGAAATTTTCCATACTGCAGGAAGAGTTAAAATGCAATCCCGATGAGTATGATTTGAATTATTATACCTATGGGCTGCGGCTTTATAAGAATATGCCTCTGATAGAACCGGTGGAGAGCCGGGAAGTGAAGAAAATCCGGGAATTTGTAGTGGTGGTGGACACCAGCTATTCCACCAGCGGCAGTTTAATCAAAGGCTTTTTAAATGAAACCTTTGGCATTTTATCCCAGCAGAACAGCTTCTTTCGAAGATGCAGAATCCGGATTATCCAGTGCGATGATAAAGTGGAAATGGATGAGGTAATCAGCAGTCAGGAGGAAATGGAGCGGCTGCTAAAAAGCTTTCAGGTAGTGGGCGGCGGCAATACGGATTTTCGCCCGGTGTTTACTTATGTAAACCAACTAATCAAAGAAGGAAGCATCCGGCATCTGGATGGGCTCTTGTACTTTACCGATGGCAAGGGCATTTATCCGGTAAAGAAGCCGGAATATAAGACCGCATTTTTATTCTTGGGAGCCTATGATGAGACGGCAGTACCGCCATGGGCAATGCGGCTGCAGCTGGAACCGGAAGAACTGGAACAGAATGCATGAGAGAAATAATATAGATTGGAAGAAAACAGATGAATATCAAACAGGCAAAGGAAGAAATCAAACATACCGTAACAGCATATTTGAAAAAGGATGATGAGGGCAGATATAAGATTCCCCTGATTCGTCAGAGACCGGTCTTATTAATGGGACCGCCGGGAATCGGCAAGACACAGATTATGGAGCAGATTGCAGAGGAGTGCAGAATCGGACTGGTAGCATATACGATTACCCATCATACCAGACAGAGTGCAGTGGGACTTCCTTTTATCAAAGAAATGGAATTTGCAGGCAAAGAGTATTCCATAACGGAATATACCATGAGTGAGATTATTGCCAGCGTATACCGCAAAATCGAGGAAGGCTGTCCGGAAGGAATTCTTTTCATTGATGAGATTAACTGTGTGTCTGAGACACTGGCACCGACCATGCTACAGTTTTTGCAGTGCAAGACCTTTGGCAATCAGGCAGTGCCGGAGGGCTGGATTATTGTTGCAGCAGGCAATCCGCCGGAATACAATAAATCGGTGCGGGAATTTGATATGGTAACCCTGGACCGTGTCCGCTGTATGCAGGTAGAGGCAGACCTTGGCGTTTGGAAAGCCTATGCCAGATCAAGACATATCCATGGTGCAATTTTAAGCTATCTTGAGCTTCGTCCAAAGAATTTCTACCGGGTGGAAGCGGATGTAGACGGCTTGCAGTTTGTCACAGCAAGAGGCTGGGAGGACTTAAGCATTCTGATGCAGACCTATGAAGAAATGGGGCTTCCGGTAGATGAGACCGTTGTAGGAGAATTTTTACACCATAAGGATGTAGCAGAGGATGCGGCAGCTTATTTTGATTTATACCAGAAATATAAGGATGACTATGGAATTCCGTTAATACTGGAAGGAAAGATTCGGCCGGAAGTATTTGCCCGGATTTATGATGCAGCTTTTGATGAAAGACTCAGCGTGGTCAATCTTTTGTTGGACGGCTTACAGAATCTGTTCCGAAGCTATGGAAAAGAAAAGGCTAAGACAGACCGTGATTTTGCAGCCTTGAAAGAGTACCGTAATTCCGAAGGAGCAAAGAAGGAAGTCTTTGAGGAAAAAAAGGCAGCCTTTGATATACAGAGAAAGACATTAGAAGCAATCGAAGAAAAGACTGCAGCAGCCTTAGAGCATGCGTTTGATTTTATGGAGCAGGCATTTGAGGGCGGTCAGGAAATGGTGGTATTTGTAACAGATCTTGCTACCGTGGCAGAATCCGCAAGATTCTTAGCCGAGCACAACTGCGACCGCTATTTACAGTATAATCAGGAACTACTGATTGGAAGCAAGCGGGCAGAGCTTTTAGCCGAGCTGAACCGGGACTAGCCGGATAATTAGCTTGGCAACTCAGAAAAAATGTCGGAAAGGATACCTTTAATATGAAGAAGCTGGTAATCGGAATTCTTGCACATGTAGATGCAGGAAAGACAACATTATCGGAAAGTATGTTGTATACAAGCGGAAGCATACGCCATCTGGGAAGAGTGGATAATAAGGATGCATATCTTGACAATAATGCCATGGAGCGGGAGCGTGGAATTACGATTTTCTCAAAGCAGGCAGAATTTTCCTGGAAAGATATGGCAATCACTTTGTTGGATACACCGGGACATGTGGACTTTTCTGCGGAGATGGAGCGGACCCTTAAGGTGCTTGATTATGCAGTGCTGGTCATCAGTGGAGCCGATGGTGTGCAGGGACATACCAGAACGCTGTGGCGTCTGTTAAAACTTTATCAGGTTCCGGTATTCTTATTTATCAATAAAATGGATCAGCCGGGAGCGGATAAAGAAGCTCTTTTATGGGAAATCAAGGAGCATTTGGACAGCAACTGCATTGACTTTACACAGGAGCGAAACGAAGGCTTCTACGAAGAGGCGGCTATGTGCGAAGAAGCAGCCATGGAGAAATTCTTATCAGAGGGAAGTCTTGCATCCAATGACCTTGCACAAATGATTGCAAAGCGGGAGCTTTTCCCCTGCTATTTTGGCTCTGCATTAAAGGTGCAGGGTGTGGAAGAACTGTTAGACGGGCTTTACGAATATAGCAGGACACCTAAGTATCCAGATAAATTTGGTGCCAAAATCTTTAAAATCGCAAGAGAAGAACAGGGAAACCGGCTGACCTATCTTAAAGTGACCGGAGGAACCCTTCATGTAAAGGACATGCTTCATGGCAAAGCCGGAGAAGAAGAGTGGGCGGAAAAGGTCAATCAGATCCGTATTTATTCCGGAGAAAAATATGAGGCAGTATCCGAGGCAGCAGCAGGCACAGTCTGTGCCGTTACCGGATTGACAAAGACCTATCCGGGAGAAGGACTTGGCATTGAAGAAGAGTCCATACTTCCGGTCTTAGAGCCGGTACGCAGTGTGAAGCTGATTTTACCAAAGGAAGTTCCGGTGGCGGTTATGCTGCCAAAATTAAAGCAGTTAGAGGAAGAAAATCCAGAGTTGCATATTGTATACCGGGAAGAAACCGGAGAGATTCTCATTAAGCTGATGGGCGAAGTACAGCTTGAAATCTTACAGAAACTAATTAAAGAACGCTACGGTGTAGTAGTGGAATTTGGCGAAGAAAAGATTATTTATAAAGAAACCATCCGCAATGCCGTAGAAGGAGTCGGACATTTTGAACCACTGCGCCATTATGCGGAAGTGCATCTTCTGTTAGAGCCGGGTGAGCGTGGAAGCGGACTGTGTTTTCAGACAGACTGCAGTGAAGATATTTTAGATAAAAACTGGCAGCGGCTGATACTGACCCATCTTGCGGAGCGGGAACATAAGGGCGTATTAACCGGTTCTGCCATTACGGATATGAAGATTACCGTAGTGTCCGGCCGGGCACATCCAAAGCATACCGAAGGCGGCGATTTCAGGCAGGCAACTTACCGTGCTATAAGACAGGGGCTGATGGAAGCAGATTCTGTACTGCTTGAGCCTTATTATGCATTTCGTCTGGAAATACCGGAAGAATGTCTGGGGCGTGCAATGCATGATATGGAGCAGCGTAACAGCAGAATGGACGCTCCGCAGATAGAAAATGGAGTGGCATTGCTCACCGGAAGCGGCCCGGTATCGAGGCTTTCGGATTATCAGAAGGAATTAAATACCTATGCGAAAGGACGTGGCAAATTCTTCTGCACATTGCAGGGCTACGAGGTCTGCCAGAATCAGGATGAGGTGGTAGAAGCTATCGGTTATCAGCCGGAGGCAGATTTATATAATACATCAGATTCTGTATTCTGTGCCCATGGAGCAGGCTATCTGGTGCCGTGGTATGAAGTAAAAGAGCATATGCATATGCCGTCCGTTTTAGAAGAAGATGGCGGTGCGAAAGAAGAACGGATAACAGTCCACCGTCCCGGCGTAGTAGAGGACTGGGTAGATACCGATGAAATCGATGCTATTTTAGAAAAGACCTTCTATGCCAACCGGCAGGAAGGAAAACGCAAAAACGGTGTCGTGCGAAAACGCAAAGCCGAGAACAGCACACCGACCGTCCGCACATACCGCAAGCCGGAAAGACTGGAACGCTATCTTCTGGTGGATGGCTACAATGTAATTTATGCCTGGAAGGATTTACATGAACTGGCAGAAGTGAATCTGGATGGAGCCAGAGGCAAATTGCAGGACATTCTCTGCAACTATCAGGGCATCTTCGGTGGCGAAGTCATTGTGGTATTTGATGCGTACCGCCTGACCGGACATAAGACAGAACAGTTGGACTATCACAATATCCATATTGTCTTTACGAAGGAAGCAGAGACGGCAGATCAGTACATTGAACGCTTTGCCCACGAACATCACAATCATTATGATGTAACGGTTGCAACCTCCGATGGCTTAGAGCAGATGATTATCCGCGGCCAGAACTGCAAGCTGATATCTGCCCGGGAGTTTGAACAGGAAGTAAAGCGGGCAAACAGCGCCATGTGGGATAATTACCGGAATGGACAGAATATTTTCTGATAAATATTGCCATGACATGGAAAAAAAGCTATGATAGAAAAAGAGTTTCACTCGGGTGATTAGAAAAGATAAAATCAGATAAATGGTATTGTTGCTGCCATTGGGGGATGTTTTCTTTTGATGAACAGGAAATGTCCTGTCGTTCTTAGATACGCATTTTGCTTGTAGTAGACTGTCTTTCCGTCTGCTTTGACGGGATATCTGCACTGTCCGCCGGAGGCGGATGCCACAGCAAACCTGCAAGGGGCACTAAGAATTTCGATAAAGTTACGAATTCGTCCGGCAACCGGCACATATTCGCATCCATGCTTAAGATGCGCCTCACTGGCACATCCCTGTGCCAGTGTTGCCGGTTTGCCGACGAAATTCTAAGTGCCCCTAACAGCCTGCCTCATGCATCCGCATTCCGGCGCACAGCACAGATATCTTGTCAAACATTGGAAAGACCGGCTAAATCACAAAAGCAAAATGCAGTGTCTTAGAACGATGACATTTCCTGTTACAAAAGGAACACCGCCAATGACGGCAACGATAGATTTATTTTGGTTCGGTCTTTTCTAATCACCCGAACAGAATCATTTCGAACAGAAGGAGAGAAGACATGGAAGGAAAAGGAAGAATAACAGGACATACAGGATTATTGGCATTGATCGGTTCCCCGGTAGGACACTCAGGCTCCCCGGCAATGTATAATTATAGCTTTGAAAAATTAGGATTAGATTATGCATATGTTGCATTCGACATAAAAGTAGAAGAAGTAAAGGCAGCCTTGGATGCCATGCGCCTTTTCCACATGCGTGGCTGCAATGTAACGATGCCATGTAAGACAGAAGCTGCAAAATATATGGATGAGCTTTCGCCGGCAGCCCGGATTATCGGAGCAGTCAATACCATAGTAAATGAAGATGGCAAATTAATCGGACATATGACAGATGGTGAAGGATTTGTAGGCAATTTAAGAGACCATGGAATTGAGATAAAAGGAAAGAAAATCACAGTAGCAGGAGGCGGCGGAGCAGCCACAGCCATTCAGGTACAGTGTGCGCTGGACGGGGCAAGAGAAATCAGCATTTTCAATATCAAAGATGACTTCTTTGCAAGAACACTGGAGACAGCAGAAAAGATTAGAAAAGAAGTGCCGGGCATTGTGGTAAATGTGTATGACATTGCAGATACCGCAAAGATGACAGAAGAGATTCAAAGCTCTGACATTTTTGCCAATGCAACAATCGTTGGAATGAAACCGATGGAAAAAGAAAGCGTTGTGAAAGATACCTCCGCATTCCGTCCGGGACTGGTGGTTGCAGATGCCGTTTATAATCCGGAAGAGACAAGATTACTCCGGGAAGCAAAAGAAGCAGGCTGTACCTGCCTCAATGGAAAAGGAATGTTACTGTGGCAGGGTGTTGCTGCATTCCGCCTGTACACCGGAGAAGAGATGCCGGTACAGGAAGTCAAAGAGAAGTTTTTCCAGTAGGATAAGGAGTAAGAAATGGAGCAGACGGTAGTCAGAATCAGGACATTGGAAATCGGAAGCGGAATGCCAAAGATTTGTGTTCCGGTTGTAGGAAAGACGGAAAAAGAAATATTAGAGGGCACAGAGCGGGCGAAGGCTGCACAACCGGATCTGGTGGAATTTCGTGTGGACTGGTATGAAGCTGTTGCAGACAATCAAAAAGTAGTTGCATTATTAGAAAAGCTTCGTAAATGCTTAGGAGAACTGCCGCTTCTTTTTACTTTCCGAAGCAGCAGGGAAGGCGGAGAAGCTGCCTTAAGCGGCGGAGCATATCAAAGCTTAAATGAAGCTGCAATTGCATCCGGCTTTGTGGACTGCGTGGATGTGGAATTATTTTCCGGGGATGCTGTTGTAAAGGCAGTAGTAGCGGCAGCACATAACAGGAATGTAAAAGTCATTGCATCCAATCATGATTTTGAAAAAACACCTGCAGCAGAAGAACTCCTTGCCAGACTTCAGAAGATGGAAGCACTTGGTGCAGATATTCCAAAGATTGCCGTTATGCCACAAAGCAGCAAGGATGTTTTAACACTGCTTACGGTAACGGAAAGCTGGAAGGAAACAGGGAAGACACCTGTTATTACCATGTCTATGGCAGGAGAGGGCTTAATCAGCCGTCTTTGCGGAGAAATCTTTGGCTCGGCAGTTACCTTTGGCGCAGCCGGAAAGAGCAGTGCACCGGGACAGATAGATGCAGAAGAGCTGCGGCAGATATTGGAAATCATACATCAGAATGGCAATAGACAGTAAAAATAATAGAGAAGAATTTCAATCGATATTTGGAATCATACATATGGAAAGGAATTAGAAAATGGCAGAGAATATTTTTCTGATTGGATTTATGGGAGCCGGAAAGAGCACCATAGCAAAAGTATTAAAAGAGAAATTAAATGTTCCTCTTTGCGAAATGGATGAAATGATTGCTGAGCAGCAGAAAATGGCAATCTCTGACATTTTTGCACAGTATGGTGAAACACATTTCAGAGATTTGGAAACACAGCTTGTAAAAGATATTTCAGAAAAAGACGGTGTCATCGTATCCTGCGGTGGCGGTGCAGTGCTGTGGGAAGAAAATGTATCTTTTATGAAAGAAAATGGCAGAATCGTTCTGTTATCTGCTACACCGGAAACCATATATGAAAGAGTCCGTTACAGCAAGGACCGTCCGATTTTAAATGGCCATATGAATGTGGAGTACATCCGTGAACTGATGGAGAAACGCCGCAGCCGTTATGAGAGTGTTGCAGACATTACGGTGGCAACAGACGGCAGGAGTGCAGAGACAATCGCAGATGAGATTATTGCAAAGTTAAGAGAAGCATAATGGAAATGAGAGAGTATATAGAAGCAATTGCAGAAAGCTGCAGGAAGCTGATTATCAGTAAGCCTGCCACAAAGCAGGAAGAGTATCGTAAAATTATCGTACAGAAAAAGGAATCCTTTTTCCAGATGGAAAAATATACGGACAAGCAGGTATTTCATGAGAATCTATCCGTAGAAGAATTAGAGGCAGCATTGGAAGAACTGATGCAGAATCATTTTCGCCAGCTCAATGGATTTGATACAGAAGCAGAACATATTCTTCTGGTATCCAAAAAGGGAGTGCCGTCTTATAAAAAGAAAAAGCAGCAGAATGCAGTAAATGAGACTGCAACCCATAACCGGAAGAAAAATTATCTCTTAGAAGAAGGCAAGGTCATTCCGCCGTTGGTGGATATGGGAATTTTTACTGCAGAGGGCAAAATCGTCCGCACCATGTATGATAAATTTAAGCAGATTAACCGTTTTATTGAAATCATCGATGATTATGTAAAGGATTGTAAAAAAGAGAAGCTTCATATCATTGATTTCGGCTGCGGTAAGTCATATCTTACTTTTGTTATGTACTACTACTTTACGGAAGTGCGCAAGATTCCGGTAGAGATTGTGGGACTGGATTTAAAGAAAGATGTTATTGAAAAATGTAATCAGGCAGCAAAAAAATACGGATATGACACCCTGCATTTTGAATTGGGAGATATCAATGGCTACAAAGCACCGTTTCCGGTGGATATTGTAGTATCTTTGCATGCCTGCGATACCGCAACGGATTTTGCCTTATACAATGCCATCAGCTGGGATGCGGAAATGATTTTCTCCGTGCCATGCTGCCAGCATGAATTAAATGAGCAGATGGAGAGCGAAAAGCTGCATCTGATGACCCGTTATGGAATTATCAAAGAGCGTTTTGCAGCACTGACAACGGATGCAATCCGTGCCAACCTCTTAGAGTGCTGCGGATACAAGAGCCAGGTCTTAGAATTTGTGGATTTGTCCCATACGCCAAAGAATCTTCTGATCCGGGCGAGAAAGGCAAAGATTTCAAAGGAGCATAAGCAGAAGCTTTTAAGAGAAGTGGATGCCATGTGCGAAGAATTCCAGCTAAAACCGTTACTCTACGGATTACTGCAAGTGGATGAAGGGAGAAATACGGATGCATTCAGAACAGGAAAATAATAGTTTCCCGGCAGAGTTTTTAGAGAGAATGAAGGAAATGTTAGGGGAAGAGTACCCGGCATTTTTTGAAAGCTTAGGGCAGGAGCGGCAGCAGTCGTTCCGGATTAATACAGGGAAAACCAGTGTATCAGAATTTTTACAACAGACAGATTGGAAGCTAAAACCGGTTCCATGGTGCGAGACCGGTTTTTATTATGGAAAAGAGATTCGTCCGGGCAAACATCCTTATCACAATGCCGGTGTGTATTATATTCAGGAGCCGTCGGCAATGGTACCGGCAGAATGCCTTAACGCACAGCCGGGGGATATCATCTTAGACCTCTGTGCAGCTCCCGGTGGAAAGAGTACCCAGATTGCGGCAGCTATGAAGGGGGACGGAATCTTAATCTGTAATGAGATTCATCCGGCGAGAGCGAAGATTTTATCTGAAAATATTGAGCGGATGGGAATTAAAAATGCACTGGTATTAAATGAGACACCGGAGCATTTATCAGAGCGTTTCCCAGGCTGCTTTGATAAAATCATGGTGGATGCACCATGCTCCGGGGAAGGCATGTTCCGGAAGAATGAAGAGGCCGGAAATGAGTGGAGCCTTGACAATGTGAAGCTGTGTGCCGACCGGCAGGACGGCATCTTAGACTGTGCTTATGAGATGTTAAGACCCGGCGGCAGGATGGTATATTCCACCTGCACCTTTGCACCGGAAGAGGATGAAGGAAGCGTGCACCGTTTCTTAGAACGTCATCCGGACTGCAAGATTGCAGAAGGAATTGACAGTGAAGGCTTCATTCATGACAAAGAAGGCTGCATCCGTCTGTTTCCGCATAAAATCGAAGGTGAAGGACATTTTGCAGCAGTGATAACGAAAGCAGGCGAAGGTTATGGCGGCTTTGGGCTGACGGAAAAGGGCATAAAGGAAAAAGACTGCCCGGAATATCTTTCTTTTGTAAAAGAGAGTTTAAAAGAAAAACCTCAGGGAGCATTGCTTAAATTTGGAGAGCAGCTCTATCTGATGCCGGAAGGATTTCCTGCTTTAAAGGGGCTGAAGGTATTACGGCCGGGACTGCATCTTGGCACCTTAAAAAAGAATCGTTTTGAACCATCCCATGCACTGGCACTTGCCTTGCAGCCACAAGAGGCATTTCATGTTGCCATGCTTTCTTCTGGCAGTCAGGAAATCAGACAGTATCTGATGGGACAGACTTTTTCATGGGGAGGAGAAAAGGGCTGGTATTTAATCTGTGTAGATGGCTACAGCATCGGCTGGGGCAAGCTGGCAGGTGGAATCATGAAGAATCATTATCCGAAAGGGCTTCGTATGGTGGATATTACCTGAAAAGAGAGAATCTGAAAAAAGCTGCTTAAAATAAAACAAAATTAAGGAAATATTAATAAACACCGGGAATATC